>OBCH01000003.1_pt1 | contig 102002 bp, 152 predicted proteins | sample 1495941 | NCBI WGS metagenome assembly OBCH01 (sample SAMN03418276, study PRJEB22391) | human gut metagenome | biome: human-gut; feature: organic feature; material: feces | host: Homo sapiens | place: Tanzania | collected 2013-01
AGAGCTATCCATGTTAAATACATCACGGTAATCAAATCCATAACATCTTCGTTGCCGAAATCTCAACAGCTTCCTCTGACGTACAAAAATTCCATTCAAGAAGCGATAGCGCTCTGGTATTGCGTCTTCATTGCTTGTTTCCGCAATACCTCCGTGCTTTGTGTCCAAGTATGGACGGATTGCATTAATCAATCCGTCAACACCAAACATGACAATGTTTGTATTCTCCTCAAACACGCAGTCCTGATTCTCCAATGTGGCTGCTACATACAAATTACCTTCCTTTTGTCCTTCCTGTGCCTTAGCCTTCAGGATAGACATATTAAACAAACGATACTTAGACATAATATATTGTATTTAATGGTGAATAATTCGTAAGGAAATAGCTATAAAGCTATATATTAAGGAAGAAGAATAACAACAAACAACATCAAATGTATAAATACATAGGTGTGGAGACTGTTCAACACATTCGCACATCAACATATCTACATCTTTCTCTCTTCCCCTGCTAATAATCTAGAGGTGTTCTTTATGTTCCCGCAAGCAAAGAATAGGCAAGAGGGTAAGGCATAAAGCCCTACTCCTCAAGCTGATACAAACTGTCAACCTTATGAGCCAAATCAAGATACTTGGCCATTGTGTCTCCGCCATCAGTATCAAATAAGTTGTGCTCACCAATAACATGATCCGCTGCATCAAGAGCAGCACGCTGTGCATTAATAACCTCAATCTTGTAAGGTATCGTATTAGCATTAGCCTCAATGAGGACATACTTAGACTCGCATCCGTGATAGCCTGTTAATACGCCTACTACAAATGCAATAATTGCACACATTGTTGATGTAATGATTACCTTTTTCATAACTGTAAATATTTATTGATTAAACATAGACTAAAGAATAAGAGAGTGCGCCATTAGAATGGCAACACCCTCTCAACAAACTGACGATTATCAAAATACTTGTCATATTCTCCGAATGATACATTATATACATCATGCTCAGCAAGAGCGTCTGAGAACACAAGCTCAAGATAATGAACACGTGACATGTTACCACGCGCACGATCAATGTGCTTGATTACATCAACAATTGAGTAATCAACCATATCACGCTGCATAGCGAACAGCATGATAGCTATTAAACAGAATTTATCCATATTGATTATGTTTATTGTTACTAATAGAATAGAATTGTTCTTTATGTTCCCGCGATCAGGTTGGCAATCTATCAGCGACGTCATTCAAGATGCCGGGGGTAGTCAGATCCCAAACGCGAGCCGGGGGAGGCAATTATTACTGTTTCTTGTTTCCGTGCACACAATACCGCCTCAAAAAAATAAAAAAATAAAATATTCGGCAAGCTCAAATAAAAAAGCCGAGGTTATAAGCCCCGGCTAATAATACGAAATATTCTATATGCATCATTCATGAATTCTCTATTAAACATTAAGTATAGAGATATTTCATACGCTTTATTTGTTACGCATGGAAGATGTTTATTTTGCTCCATTAGCAATCTTTAATCTAATTGACAATATCTTCTTACTAATGTTTTTATCATCCTTAATCAGCTTCTTTGCCACAGTTATGTATTTAACTACCTTTGCGACAGGGATTGCGAGCTTTATTCCAATAAGAGAAATAGCGGCCCATAAAGGTAGAATTGCAAAGCAAACGTATAGCAATATTGCCCCAAATGCCAAGTTTAGCACGCTTACTGTAACACTTTTAGTATTCATGGCCTTTATTACCTTATCAAATATCTCTTTCTCCTCTTCGTTTAATTCATTTCTAATTTCAGATATATCTACTAACATATTTTAGTCTCCTATTATTTATGTTCTCGGAATGTAATGTAGTATTACTTTCCCTCATGATATGGGACTGTAAGGAATGCCCATATAAACTTTAATACTTTCTTTAGAATCTCCACCATCTAGTAGTCTTCTTTTTTAACTCTTCTAGACACTTTTCGTACTTGTTTTTCCAATAGTCGATCCAGTCTTCCTGGCGTGCCAATTGCTGCTCTAATAGTTTTATTTGAGCATCTCTAGCCTCTAAAGCGCTCTCGTAGTTTACGGCTGGCTTACTATTTTGTACGAGTTTTTCGTAATCTTTTCTGTCTAGAATTACGTAATCCCTAAGTTGTCTAATCAATTGAACTAAGTCTAATTCCTTCGTCTCCATATATAATATCTAATAATATTTTGTACGTTTCTTTATTTACTGTAAAACGTTCCAATATCAGCTAAGCTAAGCTTATTTCCGGTACTTCAGAACTGCTTGTATCCGGGCTCTTCTGACCCGAATACTTCTATAAATTTGTAGAATTCTCCTTTTTCATCAAGCTGCAGCGCTAATTGTAGTATTTGTCTCATTGATTCTGATTCCTCTCCCAGATTCTCCATCTCCTTCAATAGGTTCTGATATGTATCCCTCTGTTCCTGGCTCATTTTCTCTTGCTTCTTCATCTTTTATATCGTTTAAAGCATTTATGACTTCATCTTTGGTAGTCTTTGTTTTAGACTTAGCGTAGTCATTTATTTTTTGTATAATGTCATCCTTGTGTGGATTTCCCTTTGTATCATACATACGCATGAGCACGGACATGCTATTAGTATACTCAGTACGCCTTGTTTCGTCTTTTGCTAGTTCATCTACAAGCTTCTCAAGCTCTTCGATAGAGTATGGTTCCAATCTTCCGGAAACACTATCAATCGATCTAATAAGTTTTCCATTTCTGTCGTATAAATTGCTATATTTACTAATTTTTCCCATTATTGTTTGTCTCCTTAATTATTACCCAGCCAACTGTAACAGCCGACATTGGAAGTATTAAAAACATAAATATTATATCAAATGGATTCATCTTTATCTGGTTCGTAAAATCCTAACATTCTGCCGTGTTTTTCAGCTCTCTGTATTATCTCAGCGGCTCTTAAATATTCTTTATTTTTTGCCATTTCGCTCAGCATGGGCTATGTATTTTGTGCACTCTTCCTCTATAATTTCACCATCGTCGTTATGTGTTAAATGCGTGTATTTCTTCTTTGATCTATTAAATTTAAATGCTCTAAATGCTTTATCTCGCTCCTATTTATCGTCATATCTATGTATATATTTCATCATCTGTGTAGCATTTACAGACCCTGCTACCCCAAGATTACATAGATTTTTAATAAAGCTCATAGCCCCGTCTTCTCCAAACTTATGCTTTAGCATACTGTACTCTTTGAGGCTCTTCTAAAACCATTGGTTGTCTATATCGTATACTGGATCCTACTCTACAATATATGCTATATTTACAGGCACACCATGTATGAAGAAGTACTTACACTATTCTGTACACGGTTTGTTCTAATATTGTAGAGATAAGAAGTCGGCATAATATAGTACGGCGCTCATCTCAAACTAATTCATACTTTACTTGCTGTTTTGTTTACACACTCTGTAAAGTACCCAATTAAGTATGCGAATACCTCATTTGTATCATCAGAGAGATTTATATGACATGCTTCTAGTACGTCTACAGCTGCATGAAATGACTCATGTGCAAAGGTATTTATGTCATCACTTGTGTTCTTTAACTTGTTTATTACTATGATTTCACAGTCTTCGTCAGTCAATTTATCATATGCTCCCCTAACAGTGTAAGCTGTATAATCTGTCCATTCATCGTCCATTATAGACGTGTTATCAGCTCTAAAGCTAAATCTTTTATCCACTGTAGACTTATCTGGGTTAAGTATAACGAATAAGTTAAATCCGTATACTGTGTTATATTTATCTATTATGCACTTCTTTTTATCCATACTATTCTTATTAGTCTTACTATTCTTACTAAGCTTATATATAGCTCTACTATACTGTAATAACTGTACTACTAAAGTAGATCTCCTAAAGAGAATATATAAGAGAAAGGGTTCTTAGTCTGACTAACCCCCTACTATCCCCATAACGCAAAAAAGCCTAAAAAGTTGCATATTTACAAGGAAATCGACGTTTTTACAAAATTTATACCTCATTTGCAACCTTTTTGAAAATTATTTCGTTATGGCAGCGTAAAACAATAAAAGCAATTGGATATGACAAAGATTTTAAAGGTTATTAAGCCTTTCTTCGTAATGGAGAGTGGCGATACATTTGAGTACAACGCTGATACTGAGCAGTACGAAAGTGTATATAACGAAGAGCATAACAGCTCAAATGAAGACAATTCAACGGTTGTTTCTTCTTACAATTCTGTTTATAGAATCTCAAAGGAATATGCCAAGATGCTTCTCGATAATGGTTATGTTGAGGAAGTTGACGAAAAGAAGAGATTCGTAAACATCTTTGACGAGATCGATAATAAGCTCTCAGAATACAACAATGAGCTTTACACTCTTAAGACAAAGGCCGACGAGAACACGCCTCAGTGTTTGATTGTTGAGAAGGAAACAGTATTGAGAAACATGATTAAGTTACTTGAGTACCTTAAAGGATTGAAGAAGTAATATGGATGAAAAGATGATAGATCAGACTCAGTTGGCAGAGGACTTGAGCTCAAAGATAAAGTATGAGTTCAGACAGATGTTCTTGGTAAAGCCGCTTGAGCCTGTTAAAGTTAAGAAGAAGATCTCCGAACCTGTGGCTAAAGACACTAAGCCTAAGAAGGATAAGGATGGGATCGAGGCAGTTGATTATGATGAAGTAAAGACAGAGATTAAGGAAGTTGATTCAGATTTCTCTAGAGCTGTTGTACTTAAGTTGCCATATGAGTATACACATCCATATGACGATGAAAAGATACAGCAGATGCCTATCAAGGTTGGAGATATCGTTATATATAGATCATCTAGAGGTGCTATGTATTTCGATTTGCTTAAGGACTCTCAACTCGTATCACTTTACGATATTGTAGCAACTGAGACAATAGATAAGTAATGAATATAGATAAAGTTTGTAGATAGATCGGACAATAGCTAAACGAAGATCCAGAGCTTGTAAAACAGATAGTGATGCATTAGTTCTAGTTCGTAGTTGACGTTATGAAAGATCAAGACGATACTAGAGACGTATTGATAAACAAACTATTTAGATTCAAGCTTAAGAATAGATTTAAAGAGAATAAAAATAAACCATTAAGCCCATATGAAAAAGATAATAAACATTGATCGCAAGCCTATTGTTGTTGATACAGATACAGCTGAGGTTAAGGCAATTAATAGATCTACACGGGGAATTGATGATATCTACATTATCCCAGAGGATGCTCACATTGAGTGGACATCAAAGTTCTTCCCTGATAAAACAATCGAGGTAGATGCAAAGAAGAATGACATTCTTGTTACATTCTATGATAGAGACCTTGGCACAGACTTTGTAATAGTTAAGTCTGAGGATTGGCTAAATGCTCTCAATAATGCTGCTAGTCTTGATCAGAAGAGAAAGGAAGAGTGGGCAGCAAAGCAGAAAGAGAGCGTACATACAAACACTGATTGCGGAGATGCTTGTTGTGAATCACGTTAATATTTAAGTTATGAAGAAAGTTGTTAAGAAGACGGTTAAGGTAAAGAAGCCTAAGTATACAATAGATATGCGAGATGTTGATGATGTAACAATAGATTTCCTTTGCCAGAAAGTTGAAAATGGAATGGAACTTACTGGTTCTGATTTCGCTACATTCACATCAATTATTGCAGATTCTTTGCTTGAAAAACTCATGCCGGAGGAAGGCTCTTGTCTTGTAAGAGACAATGGTGTATACAGAATGTGTACAGCTGTTAAAGTTGAGAACAAGGTTAAGAAGCCTTGGTATAAGCGAGCATGGAATTGGATTACTCGTACTAAGTAATCACCTTTAGAGTCTATTAGTCAAACGGTAAAGACGACCCGATATAAAGGGAATAGTTAGCAGGTTCGACTCCTGCATAGACTCCTAACTTTCATAATTGTATAGAGTTTTTAATTATTTGAAATTATAAGTGGCATCCCTGTGTGTACACTATAAATAAAAGGCTACCATGGTAAGCCGACACAGGGACCCAATACTGGTTCTACGTAACTCCAGCTAAAAGTTACGTGCTTATCGCGGAGTGGAGCAGTTGGTAGCTCGTCGGGCTCATAACCCGGAGGTCGCGTGTTCGAATCGAGCCTCCGCAACAACAGAATAAGGGTGTTGGAGTAATGGTTAACTTTCTAAATTTGAAGATTTAGAGATAGTGGTTCAATTCCACTACATCCTTATATATTGCCCATTCGCGTAACAGCTAGCGCGCCGGGCTCTTTTGTCCAATGAATAATTGAATATATAATAATGGAAAATAAAATATATAAACTCTCAGACGAACAGTTTGTTGAGTTGCTCAAGAAAAGTTCAACAATATCTGAAGTGTTGTTTAAACTTGGTTATACAGTCAAAGGAAACTCTTGGGGATACTCCCAAGTAAAAAGAAGAATGGATGATTTGAATTTAGATTATTCTATATTTAAAGGTAAGTCCGCTATTACAAAAACAAACAAGTTAAACAACGTAAAGAAAGAAGATATACTAAAAGAAAATTGTAAGCATCAGCGTATAGTATTAAGAAGGTATATAATAAAAAACAACTTAATTCCATACAAGTGTGCAATATGTGGATGTACTGAGTGGCAAGGAAAAACATTAAGCTTGGAACTTGATCACATAAATGGTATAAACAACGATAATAGATTAGAAAACCTTAGGTTTTTATGTCCTAATTGTCATAGCCAAACATCAACATATGGAAGCAGGAATCAACAGCTCAATAGTTCTGAGTACGATATTTCTGACGATCTAAGAAAGATGGTTGAGGAGAAGTATAACGAAGTAAAAAGCGTTAAAAAGGTATCGTCTATACTTGGGATACGAAGATGCGTTGTTACAAAGATAGTTAACGAATCAGGTCAAAAGCATTCTAATCAGAAGTATATAATAAGGTATGATAAAGATTGGAACGAGCTTGCAAGATACGGTTCTCTCGTAGAAGCCGCAAAGGCTTTAATAGAAGCTAACGAGGTTAAGACTAAGAGAGTAAAGACTTGTACTAGAACTATAATGTACAATAAAGATAATTTTTGGTTGAACAGTCATTGGAAAATATTGGATGGTAGCGGGATAATAAATAATCCGCTATTAGAACCTTCTCTAATTGACTCGGAAGACAATGTTGACGAGGCGCAAGCGAAAGCAGCGTGACAGACTAAACGAGAAGGCTGACCTTAGGGTTGGATGCAATAGTCGAGCTATGAACCCCGGAGGAGTGGGGGCAGCACCTACATGGGCGACAATAATAAACATATTATAAATACTATGGAGTTAAAATTTAAGAGACTTGAGGACGGAGCAGTCCTCCCTATTCGTGGCACAAAAGGTGCTGCAGGAATTGATTTGACTTGTATTAAGATCGATACAGTTATTAATGAAGCAAATCAGCTAATGTTGGTTTACCATACAGGATTGGCAGTTGAGATTCCTGCCGGATATGTTGGTTTACTTATACCACGCTCTAGTATTTGGAAGAAATCATTATGGCTTACAGATAATGTTGGAGTGATAGACAGTGACTACAGAGGTGAGGTTATTGCTATCATGAAGGCAACAACAGATACAATCCCTGCAGTATATCAGAAGGGAGAAAGATTCTGCCAGTTAGTCATAGTTCCTGTACCAGAGTACGAAATTACAGAAGTTTCAGAGCTCACGCCTACAGAGAGAGACGATGGTGGATTCGGTTCTACTGGCACAGATAACGAGAACGAATGTAGCGCAGCTACGGGAACTCAGTCACAGCTTAAGGAACAGGTTGAGTCCGTACCAGAGCCAGCGGCGGCACAAGAAGGTGCTGAGGTAAGTGAAGGATAGGCCTAATTCACTTACGTAAAGGGGATTACCGAAAGGTAGTTCCCTTTTACTGTTTAGATACATATCAAATTAGACATTATATATAATGAAGAAAAATTTTATTAAGACACCTTTGATAGGTGTGTAGGTACATGGTGCCAAGGATGTTGGTACAAGAACAGTTAATCTCTTGATGGGTGAACACGCAGGTGAATATGTGCGTGGCGATATTATGGATGCTAATGCTGTAATCCAGGCATTTGATGAGCTTAGGGGCAATGTTGATAATAACCATGATTCCCTTGAGGAGATCGTAGACGAACTCCATAATCTTAGAGATGCTACAGACCAGGGCTTTGAAGTATTTCAGGAGAAGGCGGAGGAAGAGACTGCTAATAGAATCTAGGGCGATAAGGCTCTTGATGAGAAGATCGACGCAGAGAAGCAGGAGAGAATAAACGCTGATACTGAGCTTCGTAATGATCTTACAGCTGAAACTAATCGTGCGCAGGCTAGTGAGAATGCTCTTTCTTCAGACATACAGGCTGAGGCTACAAAGCGCGAGAGTGATGATAATGCAATCAAGGATATCCTTAATGCTGAGATAACACGTGCTACTGCTAAAGAGAATGAGATTAAGGCAGAGGTAGATATTATCAATGGTGACTCTACAACTGAAGGTTCATTCAGAAAGGCTATTGCTGATGTAGTTGGTGCAGCTCCAGAGGCTTATGATACATTAAAGGAGATTGCAGATAAGCTCAAGGATAATGATGAACTGCATACAGCTATTAATGAAGCTATTGCTACTAAAGCTACTACTACTGCCCTTAATGAAGAGATTACAAGAGCTAAGGCAGCAGAGGAAGAGAATAAGGCCGAGATTGCAGCAGAGGCTGCTAGAGCAAAGCAGGTTGAAGGTAACAATGCTGTCGCTATTCAGAATGAAGAGTCTAGAGCTACAACTGCAGAAGGAGCTATTAATGAGGCTGTTAGCTCAGAGGTTGAGCGTGCTAAGGGCCAGGAGGCATATCTCCAGAACCTCATAAGCGCTAAGGCTGAAACTACAGCTCTTACAGCACTTGAAGAGAAGGTAACTGCTAATACTGCTGCTATTCCTACAAAGGTTAGCCAGCTTACTAATGATTCTAACTTCATAACAGCTACTGATGCAGATCAGAAGTATGTTACTAGAGAACAAGCTGGACAAGCATTTAGTACTAAGCAGGATAAAATTGTTCCAGGCAGATTTAATATACACAATATTGAGTTAGTTGAGGATATTAATGGGTTAAAAAATATCGTTCGCCAACTTGCGAATACTCTTAAAGAAAGTGGATTAATTATAGAGGATTTACCTAAGTAAGCTAGGTCTTAATGAAAGCATGACGGGGTTCGCTGCCCCGCCTAGCACAATAGATTCTATCATGTATTATGATAGAACTTTTATCACCCCTAGATGGAATATACTAGGGCTTGCGTAGTAATACGCTTTTTAGATTAAACGGGACTAGGATTATTCCAGTCCTAGTTCCATATTGTTTTACTATAAAACTTGTTAATTATGGATACGATCGAGAAAGTTTATTGTACAGGACACGACAATAATGACGCTTTAGTAGCCGCTTTGGCTTCTAAGAATAACTGTGATCCAATGGCTATGGCAGCCATGATGAACTAGAATGATTACATGAACAACCCATTTGCTTACCTTATCTGGATGATCTTCGCTATGCGTATGTGGAACAACCAGGACGGTAACCAGGGCAATGCAATCCAGAGTCAGCTCGACGCAATGCGTTCACAGATCGCTGATAATCAGAATAGCTCATTGGTAATGGATGCCATAAGAGGCAACGCTAATGCAATTACTCAGTTAGCCTCTAACCTGAACTGTGACTTCAACGCATTGAATAATGCTATTTGCTGCGTTAAGTCCGGTATCCAGGAAGTAGCAGGTAATGTAAACTTCTCTGCAGAACGCGTTATTAACGCTATTAACCTCGGAGATGCTAACCTTACATCTGCATTGCAGAACTGCTGCTGCCAGACGCAATAGAACATTATCAAGATGGGCTACGAGAATCAACTTGGGCAGAAGGACATCGTTAACCAGATGCAGACAGGTTTCAGCTACACAAACTCAGGTTTGGAGAGAGCTGCAAGTAACCTTGGTTTCCAGATGAGTTAGATGGCTTGCGATCTTAAGACGAACGCAAATGCTAATACTCAGCGAATAGTAGATGTTTTGAACAATCATTGGCAGTCAGATTTACAGTAGAGATACAATGACGCTCGCCTTGAATTGTCACAGCAGAAGTAGAATGCTACTTTGATTGCTGCACTTAAGACAACTGCTGCAGCTTAATAAGTTTAATTTATGTGAGGGCTCCTTCGGGAGCCTTTACATATAAATATAAAGCTTATGGCATTTAAAGATGTAAAACAAAACTATTCAGTTTATATACTGAATAAACAGGATATAACTATTACAGATGGCAAGGTTATATCAGTTGGATTTCCGCATTTAGACTTAAACACAAAGCCTACAATGGGTTAGTCTCAGATGGTTGTAGATGTAACTATAGAGGCTAACTCAAAGACAGCAACATATTCAATCCCAGAGAACCTATCTGTTACATACGCAGGAGATGTGGTATTGTCTACAGATAAGCAGGGTCTTATGGCTGAAGTAGAGCAGATGAAGAATACTGCTGAAAAGATACTTGAGTCAGTTCCTAAACAGAAAGAAGTTGTAGAGAAGACGGCAGCATTGTTGTCTGAGCTTAATCCAATCTATAAGGAGAAGAAGGAGACTGAGTAGAGATTCTCAAAGATAGAGGAGTCTATAAGTAGAATGGAGTCAACTGTTAATAACTTTATTAATTCTTTTAATCATGCACAAAGTAATAGTAATACGGCACAGTGATGATTAGCACGATACAAAGTACGCTGCTAATGTGAAACAGAATGAAGATGGTAGCTATACTGCTACCTTAGGTTCTTACAAAGATACAGATTATCATAAGTATATAGACAGGTATGGTAAGCACTTCAATAAGAAGCTATGCGAACATGCTTGTAAGCAGATGGTAAACTATAATGGTACATCACATACATGGACAGCAGATTAGATACAGAGTCTTATAAGTGTTAATAAGATTAAGATACCTAGTACATCTACAATATATGATATTACATATACAGCTAATATGGCTTACGCTGATTTCTACCCATCTCTTATAAATGAGAGGTAGTGTTTAGATTACGCTATGGCTGTTGCTAATGACGAAGATGGATACGAAGGCATACAGTTCTGTAGATATATTGCTGACATAATGGGCAAAGATGATACTATAGATTGGAACGATTTCATTTAACCTATAACTGTGGCGTTTTAGACGTGGTCTTCAATGACACCACAGTACTATAATTGTTAACAATTTAAACAAATTAACATGGTAGATTTCAATTGTTGCGACCATGAGTGCGCATGCCAACACAATGGTCACTTAGAAGCTGCTTAGCAGTACTCATCAATACTTTCCAAGGTTATGAGTAAAAATGCTGACAGTGAATATGTATCAAAAGAAGATAAAGATAACTGGAACAATAAAGCTAACAAAGATCTTGTTGACCTCATAAAAGTAATGGTTGAAAAGCATGAGGAAAGACTTGATGATCTTGAGGATGGGCTTGATAAAAAGATTAGGCTTATTCTTTACGATTTGGGCTTTGGTGATAATTTACTTGCTAAATATGCTACTATAGAATATGTTAATGATCTTATAGCTAAGCTTAAGAATGATGAAATAGATCTTAGTAAGTATGCACTTAAGTCAGACCTTGATTCCATTAAGAATGATATATAGAATAAGATAGACAAACTTACAACCGAAATAACTAATATTAAGATTAATGGCGGTAAGGACTATAGTATAGAGTCAATGACCTACGATGGCGAGTATCTTGTTCTTAGATAGAAAAATGGTGGATAGTTTACAGTATCTATCGCATCTGGTCCAAATCCTGATATTTCTGGCTTTGTTACAAAAAGCCAACTCGCTTCTGAGCTTACTAAATACGCTGAGATAAATAAGCTTAAAAGAATACGTGTAAAAGGCGAAGTATATAGCCTTTATGGAAATGGAACAGAAATAATAGATATACCAGCAGGTGGTGGAAGCGGTAATGATGGTAAAGATGGCGGCTACTATAAGTAGTATTTTAAAAATAATACAAGTGAGACAGTAGCTCCAGAAAGACCTACAAACGGAAGCGCTCCTTCAGCAGCATCTGGCTGGACAGAAAATGCAGTAAATAGAAAATCTGGTGAATATACATGGATGACATAGGTGTTTATTTCCGGTGATGGATTATATGGAGATTATATGTCTCCTATATGTATTACTGGAAGTAAAGGAGATCAGGGCCCATAGGGTCCGGCTGGTAGTAGTGGTACCGGAGCAGATACTAATGATAAGGATTTCTGTTATCATAGAACAACAAAAGATCAGGATATTAAAGATGTACAAAAGCCTGATGGTGATAATTATTATGACTGGACAGACAATCCACAAGGAGTTGGTTATGATAAAGAAACCGGCGTATTCTATGATAACGAATGGATGTGTGTTAGGGTAAAAACTAACGGCGTTTGGGGAAAATGGATAGGCCCTGTTCTTTGGTCACATTATGGAGAAAATGGTACAGACGGAGATGGTGTTGAATATATATTTACAAAGACAAGTACAGGTGCTCCAATAGAAAATCCATCATCATGGTATACTAATGAATAGTCTAAAGCGAATGGAAAAGACGATAACGGAAAGTGTAGTTGGGAGAATGATCCTGGTAAAGCTTATTATAACAACAAGTATTACAACAAGGATGAGTATATAAAGCTTAATTCAGGATGGTTCGACGATCCTTCAAATATAGAAGATCAGCATCCTGGTGACAAGATTTGGGTTTCTGTAAGAAAGAAAAGAAACGACACTGATCCTACTAGTCCTGAAAAAGAAGACGCTTACTGGCACCAGTATAGTAGCCCAAAGATCTGGTCATATTATGCAAAAGATGGTCTTGTTGATGCAGTGATAATAGACGTAGTTGGAGAGACTAGATATGTTTACATTGACCCTGCAACAAAATTAAGTAAACAGTACAATGCAAATGTTACTGTAAACATGTACAATTCAGGAGATCCTATAAGCAAGACATTGGCATTCGAGTCTTTCAAAAAGTCTGATGGCACAGATATGAGTAGCCTCAAATCTTCATTTGATTTTAGCAACAATAATGCTGTAGCTATTAATTTTGCAGATAATGCTCTCGACTTTAGCAATGATGCTTATTATACACTTACATTAACAGGAACTCCACAGGATATGCCAACATAGAAGAGATACGCTGAGATTTCGTTCTACGGAATATCCAATTAGGGTATTCAGGGAGATAATGGCGTATCTGCAGGAATATACACAACAGCATCAGTTATATCTATTTAGGACGGATCTTTTTATCCTAATAGAATAGGTGCTCTCGTAAGATGGGGAGAAGGTAAAACACTTACAGAATATACACCAGAAAATCCAGGAGGCTGGTAGTTTTCTTATATGGTAGATGATGGTGATTGGACAGAAATGAGTACTAATGATATACAGTCGCAAGGCAAAATGGGTATATCTTTCAAAGCTCATAAAGATAATATCAATCTTCAAGAATATGTTCCTATCGTAAAAAGCGGAATACCTGGACTTAATGGAGTGTCATATAAGATAGAGGTATCTGATATGTCACTTAGCTATAAGGCTAATTAGAATAGCAAGTATAATATCTCTTCTACATTTACCGCTAAACTCTATAAGAAAGAAGGTAATGCAGATTATGCTTTATAGAAAACTGCCGGCTACGACTGCAATATAAGTACAAATCCTAGCATAGAAGTTACTTCTCCGACAAAGAGCGATGATCAGTGGACTTGTTCTGTATCTGGAGAAGTTTCAAGCAGCTCTGCTACAATTCAGATATTTATAAATAATAACAATGGCGCATTTGTAGATTCTATTACTATTCCTATTTCAGCAGCCGGCAAAGATGGTGATGCAGCTACAGGTTAGACAATTAAGGGTAGGCCTTTGAGAATGATGGGAGATTACGATAAGAAAAATGCTCCATATTTGGATGGTAAAAGAGCATCTGATGAAGATGGGGTATTCTATCAGGACATTGTATTGTGGGAGAATGTGTATTACGCTTGTATTAATACATAGGCCGGAATAGATGCTGGTTGGAGTGAAAATCCTGGTACTGCATCATACTGGCAAAAATTTTCAGTAACTCCAGATTTCGTAGCTGACAAAATAATCGCTAACTAGGCTTATATAAAAGAATTGTCATCTGAAGAGGTAGTTTTATTTGATGGAGAAGAGATTGTAGCTGGCATGACGTCTAGCAGGAATCTTAATAATTCAAAATTACCTTCAAATGTAGATAAAGATCATGTGCGTATATGGGCAGGAAAATTCACCAATAATAATCTTAATACTGCTCCATTTACCGTAACTGGTACAGGTGTGTTAAAATGTAAGGGAACATCAGGTAATTCAATAACACTCAAAGATGGTACTATATATTTCGATGTAGATGGTAAAACTTATCACCTTGGTGTAACTAATGGAAAGCCAGACTGGATTGGCGGAATAGATAGTATATAGTTGTATACTTTTAGCAATATAGAAGCTGATAAAGTTGGTAGTATAAATCAAACTGTTATATATATTTCTGATGGTAAGTATTATAATAATTCTCAGTTAACAAGTCTTGCAAATGGTACTTTCTATATATGGAAAGGAATGAGTGATACTTTTGATATTGGTGACAATAAATGCCTAATTTCGTCTGCCAGTACTAATGTGTACGAATAGATTAAATTTACAAATGGTAATGTGTCTGGTTCTACATTATGCGCCATTGGTCCTAAGATTACATATGTAACACAACTTAGTGGAGGAAAATTATAGAAAACAGATGGTAATTATTTCTACAAAATAGCAGAAAAAGATTATGGCGACCTCAGTTTCTATATCGCAAGTGGGTCTCTAAACGAAGATGTTAAGAGTATTGATAAATCTAATATAACATTCTTTGTTGATAACAACATGGTATACTTGCTTACACTTAGCAATGTTGGAGACATATTATTAGAAAATAGTTATAGTTATAGTAGTAAAGACGCCCTAACTGATGGATATACTGTAAGATCAGTTGACGTAGAACTTCATGCCATTCCTATTTAATGTCGTATAATATGAAAATAATCAGACAAAACATACTCCCTCCAAAAGGTTTTTCTGCAATTAATTTATTTGGATATCTATTCTGTAAGCCAGATGCAAAGATATCTGATATTACAATCAACCATGAACAGATACATACAGAACAGATGAAAGAAATGCTGTATATTCCATTCTATTTATGGTATGGAGTAGAATGGTTAATTAAACTGTTCTGTAAAGGAAATGCATATAGAAACCTTTCTTTTGAGAGAGAAGCTTACGATAACTAGTATAACCTAGATTATATAAAAACTAGAAAACATTATAGTTGGCTTAAAAGACTATTTAAATAATGTTTGACATCATACAGAATAAAATATAGTTAAGTACAGAAGATTTAGCTATACCACCATTTAAAGACTTCTATAACAATGCTAAAGATAAACAAGACGCATTAAAGAAGATTGAATTCATAGTGTGGAGATATAAATGGAATAGCCCATATGAGGCGTACCCAGAGAAAGAACGCACATGGAGAGTAGCTAAAGATGTACTTAATGATGAGAATTATAAACCTGATGACGTTATAAAAGAATTAGCAAAGAGGTTCCAGGAGTTCCAAGAGACTCCTGCTACCCGCTTGCTCAAATCTTCTAAGAGCGCAGCAGAGGGCATTATGAACACGATGGATAGCTATGCTGAAGAAGAGCTTGATATAGATACGGCTAAGAAGCTTTCAGCCATATTGAAAGATGTTAGCGGTATTATCAAATCATTAGACATGGCTATGAAGTAGGCAAAGGCAGAACAAGCAGAAACCGGTAGAGTCAAGGGTGGTGGCGTTATTGGTATGTACGAATAATTATGATAGACTTTAATTAGAGGCTACATGATACTGATAAGTTTAGATAGGCAGCTATTTTCTTTCAGCAACATGGATGCTATACCTTAGCTCCTAGAGGTACTACTGATTATAATAAATATTGGGAGCAAGAAACAGATAGATGTCTTAATGGTTATACAGCTCCAGATGGCGAAGGTATAACCGGATACAACTACTTCTATCTAAATTATAGTCCAATCATGCGACTGTAGGAAGAAGAGTATACAGATAGAGAGGGTAACCTCAGAAAGAGAAGACAACGTATACTTGAGTTCCCTAGTTTTTGGGACTATGATTACTATTATTTTTGCGCTATAGAACAAGCAGAGCTTGAAGGAAAACATATGGCTGTACTCAAATGTAGACAGAGAGGATACTCATTTAAGGGAGGATCAATGTTGGTTAGAAACTATATGCTTATACCTGGCTCAAAGAACTTTGCTATAGCATCAGAGTAGAAATTCCTTATAGGCGATGGTTTGTTAACTAAAGCCTGGTAGATAATGGACTTCCTTGATAAACATACAGCGTGGGCTAAACAAAGACTTGTGTCTACACGTATGGAGAGAACATCAGGTTATAAGATTACCGATGAGTTTGGTAAGTAGACTGAGCAAGGATACCTATCTAGCATAACAGGTATAACCCTTAAGAACGACCCAGAGCGTGTGCGTGGTACTCGTGCTAAGCTTGTACTATGGGAGGAGGGAGGTAAGTTCCCTAGTCTTCTTGATGCATGGCGCATAGAGCAGCCTTCAGTAGAAACCGATGATGGTAAAGCGTTCGGATTGATGATAGCATTTGGTACAGGCGGTACAGAAGGTGCTAGCTTTGAAGGATTGAAAGAGTTGTTCTACAAACCTAAGTCTTACAATGTTCTCAGCTTCCCTAATATATGGGACGAAGGTAGAGAGAATACCGAATGCGCATTCTTTGTGCCAGCTTATTCGAACCTAGAGTCATTCGACGATGATGGTAATTAGGTTTACATGGATAAGGATGGCAATAGCTATAAAGAGAAAGCTATAGAGAACCTTATAGATTAGAGAAACAAGGTAAAAGACGGTGGCGCTAGTTAGCAATCTATAGACCGTTTTATATCAGAACGTCCTATAAAGCCAGCAGAGGCTGTATTGGAGCTTGGTAAGAATATATTCCCTAGAAAGTTATTGATGGACCAGTTGACCAGAATAAGGACCAACAAGAAGCTTTAGAGTATGAAGCATATAGTTGATCTAGAATGGGATGGAAATGGCCAGGTAAAGGCTACAGAAAAGCCTAGTGGGGATATAACTAACTACCCTCTTAAGAAAGGCGATAAGCCACACGGCTCTGTAGTTATATGGGAGTACCCAGTAAAGGATCCTCCACACGGTTTATACATAGGCGGATGTGACCCGTTAAGTATCAGCGGGGTATAATCGAGCAAAAACGGTGAAAGTCTAGAACAGAAGACACCGTGCTAATCTTGTAGATTACGAAAGGCTACAAGACAGTGTAACGCATAGGAGATGAATAAATATAATTCTCCCACGAGTGCTCGACGCCAATTTGGTGATGATATATGCTGAACTACATGGGGACATGTAGAAGTTAAGATAAAAAGCTTAGCGATAACAAATTGATGACCACGACGATAGCTTTACAAACTCTCTTGGTTCTACATTTATATTTAAGCGAGTAAGAGCAGGAGAAGCTTGGACAGACGTAATAGTAGCAGAGTATTCTGGAAGACCGGATACAGCAGAAGAATACTATGAGAACGTAAGGAAGCTATTAACATTTTATAACGCACGCCTATTATTTGAAAATGAAAGAAAAGGAATCTACCCTTACTTTACGAATAAACACTGCGATTACCTCCTGGCTGATTAGCCGGATAAAATCATATCTGAAGTCTTTAAAGACAGTAAAGTGCAAAGAAGAAAAGGATGCCACATGACCAAGCAGATTAGGGCATATGGCGAAGGATTGATATTAGAGTGGCTATTAGATGAGTTTGAAGAAGGTCACCCTAATGTAGAAAGAGTATACAGCGAACCTCTAATAGAAGAGCTTATAGAGAATGATGGTGTACGAAATGTAGACCGCGTGATAGCTTTATGTATGGTAATGATATACAGAGAGGAGCTCTATTAGGTAAAGGTGTCGTCTGCAAAAGAACAAAACAAATAGGTTGAACTCTTCGAGATGCCGTTATTTAGCAAACAATGGTTTGAAGAAGATAGCAGCACAAGTGAAGACGGTATGCCGATATTCACATTTTAATACATGGAAGATAACTTATACAATTCAGCTTTCCCCAGACAAAAGCTCCCTCTTTCAAAGAAAGGAAAGAAGTGGCAAGAAGACTGCGTTAACTATATTATAGGTGAAGGTAACGTAACATCTGGAGGAAATAGTACATCATATTACGGAGAGCTGTAGACCTATTATAATTTATATAACAGCATCTTCGACGAGAAGGATTTTAAATCAATTACAAACCCATTCAAGGTCGAGGATGGTTTTCCTGCTACTCCTCATGACTTTAACATTATTAGACCTAAAGTAGACTTACTTATAGGCGAGGAGACAAAAAGACCTCTTAACTTCAGAGTTATCAGAACTTCATAGGAGGCTACATCTGAAATGCAGGAGAAAGAGAAGCAGATGATTCTGCAATATATATAGGCAGCTATCACAGCTAGAATGAGTCCAGAAGAGGCTTAGTAGTTCCAGGAATAGCTACAATCTGGAGAGGTTATGCCACCAGAGTAGATAGCTAAGTACATGGATAAAGATTATAAAGATATTGTAGAAAACACAGCGTATCATACACTTACCTATCTTAGAGAGAAACTTGATCTTGACAACGAGTTTATCAAAGGCTGGAAGGACGGATTGATCTCAGGTAGAGAAATTTATTATGTTGGCGTACTTAACGCAGAGCCATATGTCGAAAGAGTTAATCCTATATACTTCTCTTATGACAAGAGCCCAGACTTAGAGTTTATTGAGGATGGCTCATGGTGCTGCAGAAAGATGCGTATGCCTATTACGGAAGTATACGATAGATACTATGATAAGCTTGAAGAGAAGGATCTTGATAAGCTTGAGGAAATGATCAGTTCTACTCCTGGTAGAAACCTCGGAGATAGAAGCCCTGTTGATATGGGTATACAATTACGTATATACGATAACCCTATATTTGAAGGAGCTGGTAAATCGCTTGTAAATGTATGGCATTGCTGCTGGAAGTCTTTTAAGAAGATCTTCTATGTAACTACTACAGACGATGCGGGACAGCCTCAGATTAATATAGTTGATGAGACATATCAGCCTGTTGGCAATGAGATTAGCGTAGAACCAGATTGGATTGTAGAGGTATGGGAAGGATACAGAGCTGGTAGCGACTTATACTTTGGTATATAGCCTATTGAATATCAGCACGTAAGTATAGATAACCCTAATAGCCAGAAGCTTCCTTATTGTGGCGCCATTTACAGCAACACGAATAGTAAGCCTAGATCATTGGTTAGCATACTTAAGCCATTACAGTACATGTACATTGTATTGTGGTACAGACTTGAATTGGCTATTGCTAGAGATAAGGGTAAGGTTGTTAATATGGATATTACATAGATTCCTAAGTCTATGAATATTAGTCCTGCTAAGTGGATGCACTACTTGTCTAGTGTTGGCGTTAACTTCATTAACCCATATGAAGAAGGCTGGAATATTCCTGGAAGAGAAGGTGGTAAGCCTGCACAGTTCAATCAGATTACGGCATTGGATCTTACAATGTCTAACGTCATAGCTGAGTATATACAGCTTATGGATAAGATAGAGGAACTTGCTGGTACAATCTCTGGTATTACATCACAGAGAGAAGGAGCTGTAAGTTCATCAGAAATGGTAGGTAATGTAGAAAGATCCGTAGTACAGAGCTCACATATTACAGAGCCGTTATTCTGGGTTCACAACTAGTGTAAGCGAAGAGTGCTTAATATGCTCCTTAACACAGCTAAGGGAGCTTGGGAAGAGACTGGTAAACAGAAGCTTCAGTACATCTTCGATAACGGAGAAAGAGCATTCTTAGATATTACTCCTAAGTTCTACTATGAGGACATGGATGTATTCGTAAGTGATACATCTAAAGATCTTGAGAACATATAGAAGCTTCAGTAGCTTATACAGCCAGCTATGCAGAATGGTGCTAGCTTACTTGAAGCAGCAGAGATTCTTACAAATGATAACTTCAACATCATTAAGCAGAAGCTTAAGGATATGCAGACTAGACAGGAGCAGATGCAGCAACAGCAGCAGGAGGCAGAGGCTCAGCAGCAACAGCAGTTACAGCAGATGCAGAATGAAGCTAAACAGCAGGAGCTTATGTTACAGGAAGCTTAGATGGATCTTCAGAGATATCAGATTGATCAAGATAATCAGACTAAGATAGCTGTAGCACAGATTAATGCTTATCGTGGAACTGAAGAGTTAGATCAGGATCAAAACGGAATCCCAGACCCAATCGAAATCGGCAAGCAAGCTATCGAACAGCAGAAGATTAATCAAGAGGCTTATAATAAGCGTTACGAAGCTAAGCAGAAGCGTGAGATAGAAGATCAGAAGATTTAGCTTGAGAAGGATAAGATGAAGCATGAGACAGAGCTGTAGAAGGCAAAGGATGATGCTGCTTATGAACGCGAGAAACTTAAGGCTCGCACGGCCCTTAAGAACAAAGTTTCAGGCGAGAAGTAATGAAGTTCGACAATAAGACATTTCAGTAGAAGTATGAGGCGTGGAAGAATGGCGCTGATTACTGGAAGGATATTAGAGGAATCAACTTGGGTGGAGACACTCAGGCTGAGGAACCTAGTCCAGAAGAGCAGTAGTAGATTGACTAGAGTGTTTAGTCTATACTAAATGCTTACAATGAAGGAAAGGATGTTAATATAGCTGAAGATATTATTAAGCCATTACCTTTTGATACTCCATTGAATGAAGAACATCCTATACTGCATAAATACAAAGGAGGCAAGAATGATTCTATTAATACTTTTGTTCACAGAATGGGCCCTCTTGTAGGACAACAATTAAACAGGTATGGCTATGGTGATGCGGCATACTATAATGTAATGCGTTAGCTTGCATACGAATCTAACTATGGTAGATCTAGAGTTGCTAGACGACAGCATAACTATGGTGGCGTAGGTTGGAACGGCAAGACTTACACTACTTATAAGAGTGATGCAGATTTTGTTAAGGATTATGTAAGACTTATGCATACTAGATATGGAGCAGCGCTTAGAGCTAAATCTACATAGGATTATGCTAGAGCGCTTAAGTAGAAAGGCTATTATGAAGATTCTCTTGAGAATTACTCTAGAAATCTTAGAGGTATGGATAGTCTTGTTAAAGCTGCATATTATCATAGAAATGCCCACAAGGATGCATATAACTATAATGTGTAGTTAAATGACCTTGTATAGGATTATGAAGATGCCAAGAATGCTAGTCCTATAGTTATCAACTCACCTTCAACTCAGTAGCCTAGTACTATTAGGGCTGATGTTCCTACAACATTGACAGGTCCTACTTAGGAAGAAATTAAAGCTTAGCAATAGCGTGATCTTGACCAGTATAAGCAGTAGATGTATGATAAGATAACACAACCTGTGCTTCCCAACATACTTAATATGCTCCCTTAGAATAATTTTGGCAAAGACTCTTATGGGCAAAAGTTCTGGTAGAGAAGAGGTAATAATCTTAAACTGATGTAGTTATGACACAGATGGAAAGTCCTAAGCGAAAGATGCAGAAGAAGAATGACTATCAGCGTCATAAGCTCTTTCGTAAGATTAAGCGTAGAAGAAAAGCATAGGCTGAAGCAGAATAGCATATAGCTGAGAAGTAGCTTAGAAAGAAGTTGAAGCTTCCTAAGTTTGGAGACGGTAAAGGAATAAAGTCCGAGACAGGTGCTCCGTTGGAAGTTAAAGATGGAATGCTTTACTACAAAGAGACTGGAGAGCCATTTTATAGTGCTGGATTACAATTGCCTGAAGTAGAAGTTGTCGGAGATAAAACAAAAGTTAATCCATGGGCTTCAGCTGGAAGGCATGATGCGTACAACTATTTCGATGGCAACTGGTCTAAGGATTTGATAAATATGGCTCCTGGTGTTGGTGATGCAATGGATGTTGCGCAAGTTATAGATGATGCATCTAAAGGCAGATATGTTTCTGCAGGAGCTGGCGCATTAATGCTTGCGTTTCCAAATTTTGTAGAAAAACCATTTAAACTTATTGGTAAAAAAGCACTACCATTTATGTTTAATAAAATTAATACTAAAGGTATTGGTAGATATACTGTTGGCGAGCATGTATTACCAAATAAAACAATACGCATTCAAGATAGTGGCGAGCCATTTATGTTTGATTACGATAATCCATTTTCATAGCATATAAAAAGAGATGATAAAAGGATAGGCGAATATATAACATCTGGTGGAGAAAGTGATGTTTATAATACCACTGATGGTAAGTCTGTTATAAAATTCAAAGATGGAATATATTAGCCTTCTCAAAATTTTGACGAGTTACAGAGTGCTGTACAAGCTGAAGACAAATTAAATAATTTGCCATTCTTTTTTAAACAAAAATATTTAGGGTGGTCAGATAAGCATGATATAATTAAAGCAAAGAAAAAAGTTTACCCAGAAGATACTTTTTATACTGTTTTGAGTTAGCCTAAAGTTACTCCATTTTCAAAAGTCGCAGACCCTTGGTTTACGTTGACAGAAAACGATGGAAGGCAAGGAGCTTTAAGATTTTTTGATGAAGATAAAATATACAACTATTTAAAAGGCTATGGTGTAGAAAGAACATCTGAACCAGGAGTATATAAATATAACGGAATAACATTTGGTGATGTCGCTCCAAGAAATGCAGGTATAGACAAAAATGGTAATCTCGGATTTTTAGATTTACTTATACATAATTATAATTCTGGTAAAGATATTCATATAAAGAAATCTAAACGCGGCACATTTACTAAAGCGGCTAAACAGCATGGTATGAGTGTACAGAGTTTTGCTAATAAGGTTTTAAGAAATCCATCTAAGTATAGTGCAGTTATGAGAAAGAAAGCCAACTTTGCACATAATGCAGCTAGTTGGAAGCATTAAACATTACACGGGTTCGACTCCCGTGTAGCGTACAACAATTAAAAATATTAACTTAGTTATAATTTAAATTATGGCAAGAAAGAAGAAAAATCCATTAGGTGATTTTGAAGACGCTTTGAGCTCTCTCGGGTTCAGTGGTCAGGAAGGTGGCGACAGCGTTACAAACATCGATAACCAGGATGTGGTTAATCAGGTGTTAGACGACCCTAATGATGATGTTGACAATTTAGACAATCCAGATGACGATAAGTCTTCTGAGGATAATAAAGATAATAAGAATGTAACTGACGATCCTAATGCTCATGATGATGAGACACAGATCCCAGATAATATTTTAAATAATAATACGTCCGACACAACTACGGTTGACAACGAATAGGATAACGACGACGATGATAATGATCAGCAGACTGACACTGATGTCGTAGATCCTGGAGAGGCAGAACAGATTGGTGCCTTCTTTGACGCATTCGCTGAAGCTAATGGTTGGAGTGTTGATGCAGACGAGAAACCTAAGTCAGTTGAGGATCTCGTAGAGTACATCAAAGATGTCGTAGATGAGAATTCAACCCCACAGTACGCCGATGATCGTATTGCTAGACTTGATCAGTACGTAAAGAATGGTGGTAAGTTTGAAGACTTCTATCAGACACAACAGAAATCTATGTCTTATGACAGTATAGATTTGGAGGACGAATCTAATCAGAAAGCAGCTGTTCGTGAGTTCTACAGATTACAGGGTATGAACGACGAACAGATTAGTCGCAAGATTGAGCGCTATGAAGATGCTGACATGCTGGAAGATGAAGCAGCTGATGCTGTTAATTATCTTAAGGCGTACGAACAGCAACAGCAAGAGTATATGGCTCAGCAACAGGAAGCTCAAAGACAATAGCAGGAGCAGCAAGCTGCATAGTTCATGAATGATCTTACCTCTAGTATCAATGGTCTTACTAATATCAGAGGTATTAATATCCCAAAGGAGGATAGAAAAGCGTTGTTCGATTATATTACAAGAACTGATGCAGACGGTTTAACAGAGTATCAGAAGGCTTTTAATAATAACCTTGTTAACAATTTGATAGAATCAGCCTACTTCACAATGAAGGGTGATGCTCTACTGGGCGAGGCACAGCGCAATGGTCAGACATCTGCTGCGAGTAAACTTAGACAAATGCTCAAACATCAAACAAAGAATCATACATCATACAATGTTGGGCATGAAAAACAACCTCAGGCATGGGATATCGCGTCAAAATACCTATGATGAGACAATTAACATATTATGAATAATTCAAGTTCTTTATTAAATAATCTTCAGCTCTACCGTGGTAAGCGTTTTGCTGACTTGGTAGACGAAAACATGATTGCTAATGCAATGCTTACAAAGCCTCATGAAGTAGCAGGCTTGTTGTCATTGGTTTTTGGTACAAAGGATGATGGTATTTCAACTACCATCGACTTGTTAACTGGTGGTCTTGGTTCAACCATGACTATCGAAAACAGAGAGTATGAGTGGTCTGTAATGATTGACGCTGACCATGCTGTTAATATCCGCTACGCTAAGTGGAATGGTAAGGAGATTACCCCTAAGTCAATTACAGACGGTTTGACTCCAGGTATTAACAATACTCCTATTTATCTTGGCTTGGAAGAGAAGTGGTTCGGTCCAGGTGCAATTCTCGCATTTGACAATGTAAACTTCCAGGTACGTGTAAACGGTACTCCATACCAGGATGGTAGCACATGGGTATATGAGTGCTACGTAGCAGAAGGCTTCCAGGGTTCTTATATCCCTTGCGAGTACTTGCTCCCAGGTCGTCAGGTAGACCGTATCGGTTCTGCATACGAGGAGTACAGTGATGAGGCAGATATCATCAACTATCAGACTCCATTTAAGATGCGTAATAGCTTGATGACTATGCGTCTTACTTACGATATCACAGGTGATGCTTACTCTACAGTATTGGCTATCGCTTTGACTGATCCTGAGACAGGTAAGAAGTCTTATTTGTGGTCTGACTATCAGTACTGGAAGGCTCTTCGCGAGTGGAAGAAGAGAGAGGAGAAGCAGTTGCTGTTCGCTCATTCTAACCGTAACGCAGATGGTACTTACAATTTGAAGGGTACTAATGGTCGTTTCGTTCCAATCTCTGCAGGTTTGTTCGAGCAGATTGCTCCAGCTAACGTACGCTACTATACTAAGCTGACTACAGAGTTGTTCGAGGATTACTTGTTCGACCTCTGCTATAACATTATTGGTACTAACGAGCGTAAGTTCGTTGCTTTGACTGGTGAGATGGGTATCCGTGAATTCGACCGTATCTTGAAGGAGAAGGCAGCTAGCTTCAACATGATTGACACACACTTCATTACAGGTTCTGGTCAGGACTTGAAGTTGGGTGGTCAGTTCACAACTTACACTATGACTAATGGTATTGAGTTGACAGTTAAGCGTTGCGCTATGTTTGATAACATGGAGATGTTCCGTCAGCTTCACCCATTGACAGGTAAGCCATTGATGTCTTACACATTCTTGTTCGTTGACCTCGGTCGTCGTGACGGTCAGGCTAACATCGTTAAGGTATGTCGTAAGGGTCGTGAGTTCGTACAGTGGTGCACTGGTGGTTCTGTATTGCCAAATGGTTATGCAAACAACATTAACACTATGCGTTCTAACAGCCGTGATGGTTACCAGGTACACTTCCTTGGCGAAGAGGGTATCATGTTGAGAAACCCATTGTCATGTGGTATCTTGTACTGTGATGCTGAAGACCAGGAGTCTATTGCAGTTGAGAACAGAGCAGCAGAGCTCTAATTAAATAAATAATACACAATGTTCAACCCCACCCAGTTTAGGGTGGGAGCTTGGCATTGCAACAACTAATTGAAAAATTATGGTAGTTGAATTAAAGATCAGAAAGAAAAATCCCTGGGCTGGATTGTTGAAGTACAAGCATTGTTTTGATTATATTGCACCTTACTTTACCAGATCTGGGTCGATATACACAGGTTTAACACCTGAGGACGAAAAGAAGTTTGAAAAGGAGCTTGGCTATCCAGAAGGCCACCTCGCTAAGAATTCCCCATTCTGGAATACATTCTGTGTTAAGGTTGGCTCTAAGAGCACAATCCTCGATGATTCATTCCCACGCTAGGCTATGATTATTAAGTTCCTTGAGGGACACAAGAGAGTAGCTACGTCACTTGATAAGCTTAATACTGGTAAGGATTACTTGCTTATTAATAGATAGGCTGAGGCTATTGAGAAGAATAAGATTAACAAGCTTCGTAGAGACGCTATTATTGCTTTTGGTAAGCTTTCTCTTGAAGAGATGCGTAAGTGTCTTAGATTGTTCGGTGTTAGTGCTGATACAATGTCTAATGAGCTTGTAGAGTCTACATTGTTCTCATTGGTTGACAAGCAGCCACAGAACTTCTTTACTAAGTGGGTCAATAATAAGACAAAGGAAACAGAGTTCTTGATCGAGAGTGCTATTGCTAAGGGCATTATCCGCAAGGATAGAACACAGTACTATTATGGTTCTGAGATGCTTGCAGACTCACTCGAGGATTGTATTGCATACTTGGACGCAAAGAAGAATCAAGACTTAAAGATCTCGATTATTAATCAGGTCGAAAATAAATAATTAAACTAACGACGTATGACGCATAGTGATATTTATACTAAGTTTATGATTGAATATGACAAGGCAAATATAACTTCGTCATATCCGTCGCTAACTAAATACGAGATTGCTACAATATTAGACAAGGCATACTTAGCTCTTATAGCTCAAAAATATACAGGTAATAATCCAAGAAGATAGCCTTTTGAGTCAGATATGAAAGCAATTGAAGATTTATAGCCATTAATTAAACAAGTTATAGTAAACGGAAGAAGATAGGGAGACAATTGCTATAAGTTTTATATTTATTTAGGTAATACCGTTTAGTATATAGTTGATCTATCACTTATGATTTAGGACAAAGTAACATCGCAAGATGATGGCAATCATAACATTATTCCTGTTAATATTGTTGATCATGAAGTAGCCAAAAGATTCAAATCAACAATAAATAACATGCCTTGGATAAAAGAACCAGTTGGATGCATAGAAGACAAAGCTATATTGGTATATGTAGATCCTTCTATAGTTAAAATAAATGGAGATATTAGTTTTATAGATGTAAGATATATCTAGACCCCTAATAAATTTGCTATTGGTCATGGAACTTCTGAAAAAGATTACGATTTCGGAGATACTTGGTTTGAATTATCTGATGGGATGGCAGAAGAATTAATTAATTTGGCTATAATCATGTCTACTGAGATTGTGGAATCCAGTAGATTAACAAGTAAAATTAATACTAGACCACTAGAATCATGACAAGAGAACAAACAAGACAATTAGGTATTGAGTTTGAACGTAGGCTATTTGAGATTTATCCTCAGTTTGCCACTTCCGAAAAGCTTGATACAGATACAATATATTCATTCCTTAGCGAGTTCTAGTCATAGTATGTTAAGTCATTGTATGTTGTAGAAGATGAGTTACAACGTGGTACTAGGAAAGCTAAAAGAATACATGATACTATTAAACCTTTAATAAGACATGCGAAGATTAAACCAAGTGTTATCTCTGATAACTATTTTGATTTACCTAATAATTACGCTATGTACATTAGGTCTGATAGTTTCATTTCGAAGAACTATAAGAGCCGTAAAGCTCTTAGCAAACCAGTCGTTACACCAAACGCAATAATTAAACAGGATGATATAGATAATGTAATCAATGCTTTCTATAATCAACATTCTGTATTACCTAATCCTATGGTAGTTTTAGAAAGTACTTCACACGATAGTCCTTACTTGAGGATTATAACAGACTCATACACTACTATAGACTATATTGATCTTACATATTGTTGTCAGCCAAATGCATTCAATGTATTAAAGTATAATGACAATGACGACTCTGCTGGCGCTATTCATAGCTATTGTCAGCTCCCGTACTTATGTTTTGACGAGTTTGTCTCTGGGGCTGTAGATATGTATATTGCATAGTATAAGGCTAAGCTTGCGTAGGGTAACACTAAGAAACAACCTAAACAATAGGAGGGTGAGCAATGAGGTACATAGATATATTGGTGAACTTCGAAAGAGAGATTAATAAATTTAATAGTCCTTTAGACAAACCATCGACGGACGAATCTTTATTTTGGCTAAACCAGGCTGTGGATAAGTTTATAAAGACTAGATTTAACGGAGATTTTATTCATGATACTTCGTACGAGGAAACAGAAAAGCGTAGACATGATTTAATTAAGCTTTACAAGATTAAAAGTTACTGGTACGAAGATATATATGTAAATCTGTTAGAGCCCTCATACGATATATATAAGATACACTACCCAGAAGATTTCTTATTCGCATCAAACGAGGATGTTGTTATATCAGATAATGACAACAATAATCAATTGAATACGTGTGTCTTTGAGTGTACGCAAGACAGTTTTATGTATAGGGTAAACAATAGTCTTACAGACTTTCATTACAGATATCATAGAGCTCGTCCTCTTAGAGTTAGGACAAAATATGGCTGCAATTTATTAACAGATAAGAATTATAGAATCTATAAGTATTAGCTTGGTTATATAAGAAAGCCATAGGAAATATCCCTCGAATATCCTCATGAAGAATATGATGATTTCGAGGATACTACACTGAATGAGATTATAAAGATAGCTGCTCAGATGTACATCGAAAATAAGAAGGACGAGCGCTATAAGACTATAACTCAAGAAGTGAATACACAAGAGTAACGAGTGCTACGCTACAACGTAGCTTCGAATAATAATTTTAACGTGGAAAGCCCAGCTAGTTAGGTCTAGCATTAACATTATAGGGTGAGTAGAAAAAATTAAACAATATGATTACATACGTAAATTCAGTTCTCGTTTCTAACAAGAACGGTGAGACCCTTGCTACCGCAGAGGAGTTGAAGGGTAAGGCTAAGAAGGAAGATCTTAAGCCATTGGTTGGTAAGTTCGTATTCATGAACTGCGATCCAGCTAAGCAGGATGGTACTGCTATTGAGGATGTTTATAAGATGGATACAGCTGCTGACCGTTTCAAGATTGGTGTTGTTACATCTGACAGCTTCCAGAAGGTTGATAAGCTTGGTAATGTTACATTCGTACCAGTTGTAAAGTGGTCTAACATTATCAATGTAGCAGATGTTAAGTCTGTTGCTAAGCTTGACTATAAGGAAGATTCAGAGGATGAGATTACAATTGACTTCAGTGATATTGCTCCTGAGACATTGGATCTCCTTGCTCAGGGTGGTTGCCCAATCGTCCTTCGTCTTACTTTCAAGGACATGCCAATGCGCTATCGCAAGTGGACAGAGTCATACAGCTATGTAACTAAGGTTGGTGATACTGTACAGGAGATCATGGCAGGTTTGGTAAAGGATATTATCCGTGCTCCAAAGCGCCAGCGTGTATACGCTAAGATCGATGGTCAGAAGCTCGTTCTTACACAGATGAAGTATGACGATGATGAGTCTAATAGAACAGAGAACGTTTACATGAAGGGTCGTTTCGATGCTAACATGTATTGGATGAACCCTGCAGCTCCAGGTTGGGCTTCAAACAACAAGTACGACCTTGGTGTTGTCTTCTCTAAGAAGGAAGGCGTTACATACCCAGCAACAGCTAAATTGGTACGTGATCGCGAGCGTGCTACATTTGACTATCAGGGCGTTTTGCACCGTTGCTGCTGGTACGATCCTCAGCCAGCTATGGTAACAAATCTCGATAACAAGTACGACGGTATTACAATCGAGTTTGAGAACCAGTACCGTACAGCTGATGATCTTTGGCGTAGAACAAAGCAGACAGTTGAAATCTACGCTTCTAACAATGGTGAGGCTATGGGTGCTGATCAGATTGCAGATGGTTTCGTTGCTAAGCTTCAGGCTATGATCGCTTCTCGCCAGAACATTGTTAACCCAGTTGACAACTCTGCTGCTTACGATAAAGCAAACTTTTAATTAATTGCCGGGGTGGGGTACTTACCCTATCTCGGCATTTGTTTTTAATACATATTATAATATGCAAAGAATTAGAATTGGAAACGATATAAGATTGAATCTTACACTTCGTGGTCCACGTACGTACGATCAAGCTAACATCAAACAGCTTAAGTGTTATTTGATTAACACATCAATGCTAGACTATTTCCCAGTCGATTGCTTCTGCAGTAAGCATGTTCATGGTTGTGGTTGTGTGAACGACAGATGTGGTCATCCAAAGTATCATGCTTTACCACATTGCAGATACTACGACTGCTGCCATAATGATTTCTATCATCCTGATTGTTGTCATGATTACTTTCATCACCATTGCTGCCATGATTGTTTTCACCATTGCAGCCACGATTTTCATTGCATGCTTGATCCACACGGTTGTAACCCTGCAGCTGGTCCAGGTGTACTGCCTCCAAAGTATAATAAGCCATACGACGCTGTAAACTGCTGCGCTTGTGAGGACTTTACATACTTGGCATACTCTAGAGTTCTCCCTAAGGCTAACTCTATTCAGTGTTACTTCCCTGCAAAGGATCAGATGTTCTGTGGCGTATACAAACTTATAGTACAGGCTATGATTTATGAACCAGGCTGGGGTCGCACAGACATTCATACATATACAATGGACTATGGTGATGTTTTTTAGCTTGTAGACGATAAGACTGGTGCTAGCGGAGATATAACTATAGATGCAGATACTGATGATATAGAAAATAAGAATATCATCGCAATGAGGATCAAAACCAAAGATTTAGCTATGTATGGAAATACTAAACTTAATCTTGGTGAAAAAGATGTAAGAGATCATAAGTACGTAATTGAGGTAGACTTAGAGAACGGATCTACTGTTGAATACAATCCAAGCAATTGGCCTTATGAAACTATTGAGTTTATGCCAATGAAGAGCGATGTTATTGAAATAGATCAGAGTACTGGTACTATTCATTCATTTGAACAGGATGAAACAAACTCTACTATCGTAACCGCTACAGCCAAGAATAATGGTGTAAAGGCTACATTTAACGTTACTGTTATTGGTGGCGATTATGATTACATTGGATATCTGCCAGTTCGTCCTTTCTCTAAAGAAATGGAAGATGATTATAGATATCACTTCGATCGTGATGACCAGGGATTTGAAAATGACGAATAGGAAAATGTTACAAAAGTTGGCGTTGGCCATGTTGATACTAATCTCTTAACTAAATCTAAAGATTTATCTAAGGGAGTTACTATAGAAAATGATATTGATGGCCAGTACTTATGGATTGTAACTAGACGTCCTATTGAATATGCTGCAAATATAGATGCTGGCATAGCTTCTAATATAGTTCCTACGTTTAGTATTCCTCTCACAACTCCTCAGAAGAAGTATAATGACGAGAAGTATTATTATTGTTGCCCTAACCCAATAAAGGCAAATAAGGCTCGCGGTGGAGCTACAATTTATGTTAAAACTAAGAATGATTAATTATGAATAATACAAACGAAGACGTACAGATATACGGTAAGCTTGTAAACGTATCCACCGAAGGCATTGTAACCGATGCAACTTCCGTATGGAGTGAGAAGTACAAGAAAACTGTAGAAGATGTCATTAAAGACATTAATAATAAGGTTGATGATTTTAGAGCTAATCCAGAGTTTGATAAAGCTACATTTCATGGAGATGTATTGTTCGAAGGCAATACAACTGTAGAAGGAAACACTACAACCAATGGTGATAGTACTGTAAATGGTAACCAGGATATTAATGGTATACTCAATGTATACAATAAGATTAAAGCTCATGGAAATCCTATTGGCTTAGAGGTAGACCACAGAATTGTATGTAACGACCTTACTGTAAATGGAGTATTTAGAGCACTTTAGCTCGATTGTAACACACTTACCGTTCACAATCTTATTAAGAACGAAGGTGATCTTAGAGTTGATGGAGATACTATTCTTAATAATGTAACAATTAATGGCGCTCTTGATGCTCAGCATGCTTCTACATAGAAGTTCGGAATGGTAAGACTTGCTGAAGATTTATAGGATGCAGATGGTACAGATGTTGCTACTATTGGCATACTCCAGGATTTGTCTAGAAGCTTTTTGCCTAAAGGAGAAGAAGGCCAGGTACTTGTATTCAAGAATGGAAAATGGGTAGCAGATGATGCATTGCAGCAGATTAACAATAATGTTAATTAGACAATTTCTAATCTTAAGACAGAGGTAAATAACCTTAAGGCAGATCTTACAGAACAGTTTAATACACTTAAGACAGATCTCACAAATCAGTTCAACACTCTTAAGCAAGAACTTCTTGGTTCTCAGTATTGGGAGGTTAATTCTTCTGACGAAGTTGTTCCTAAGAATGATAGAAGCGTAAGAGCTAGACACTTTTATAAAAATGCATAAGAAAGGAGGTAAGTATGTATTATCATGATTATGAAAAACTTACCATCCCGGAAGCAGAGAGTATAATTAGCGGAACCTTTATATAGGGTTCCACTAGTATCTCTGGAGAATGCATTACAAGATCTGGTGTAAACTAGTTACTTACAGCAAACGATAAGTCTCTTACAGAAATATATCCTGAGTCTAGTGACGACAAAGAACTTGTATGTTGGTTTGATTGTCAAGCAAACAGAATACCTGCTACAAGTATGACTGTAGATGACGTTGTACTTTATGTTGGAGTTTCTGGATATGGAGAAACAACAAATATAACTCCTACATATTCTCCTTCTGGATCTACTCCAGATCCTGATGCATCATGGGAGATTACTGTAGAAGAAGGATATAACGAATTCTTTGATGCTAACATTTAGGGCAATTCGCTTGTTCGGTTTGATGGAAAAAAGAGTACAGCAGGAAGATATTTTACATATACTTTAAAGATAGGCGATATTTCAGCTCAAGCTAGAGTTATAGTTAAGGATTATAAAGATATGTAGACAGACTTGCTTGGAAAGGGCAACGTTATTGCACTCGTATATAATCTAACCACTCTTGGAAAGAAAGCAGGAGATATAATAAATGTTTACAGATACGATTCAGGCGTTTCTAGTACATATCCATCGACTGTGTGGGGAGCCAGCACAGAAGGATATCAGCCTGATGGAGATAATGATATTAGCTATCCAATAAAGGACATTACAAATAATATCATATACAATCAAGGTTATTTTAGAAATATAAAAATAACTGATGATATGATTGTGGATTCAAATAAAGTTGTTATATATTTGCAGTATAATTCTACTACATCTGTTCCAACATAGATGTTATATATGAATAACTAGGTAGAAAAAGTATATATACCTGATCACTTCGAAAATATAGGAAACTAGACATTCTACGATAACTAGGAACTTACTACAATTATACTTGGTAGCGGAATAAAGAATTTGAATCAGAATGCACTTGGAGACTTATGGGTTCTTAAAGATTTATACATGTGTATGAACAACGCTCCTAATCTTTACAATGAAAGGAAGTCGGAAGGATTTACGTTTGCATCATCTTCTTCTACAGCAGACAAGGTCTCTACAAATGTATCGGTACATGTTATAGACTCTACAACTAATAATTGGAGTACATCTGAAACTGATGTTTGGAAATGGCCTGGATGTTTTAAAGCGAAGACCGGTTCTTATACACCTGATTATGGTAACATGTAGGGAACTACTATCTACTTAGAGAAACTTGGTAAAGGTAAGGTTGTTGCAAATCTTAACACATGGAAATATGTAGATGGATTCGCTCCAACAGCAAATGCCATACTTAATATTCTTTACGGAAGAGATGTTTCTACAGGTGCAAGGAAGAATTAATTCCAATACACTAATTAACAATATATTATGGAACTAAAAAACGAAGATTTAGAAATATACGGAAAGATTGTTAGTGTATCTACTGAGGGTGTTGTAGCAGAAGCTGTATAGATATATGATGACTCTGCTACAAATTATGTTAGCAATGGTAAACAAAGCAGTATAAATAAATACTTCAAAACCAAGCAGGATCAGGTTATAACTGATATAAATTCATTGAAGGAAAAGCAGGATTCCATCAAGCATTAGTATGATGAAATACAGCCTATCCCAATGGAAATTTTGTCACAAATATTAAAACTGTAATTATGAAATAGTTTTTAGACTAGGACGGAGTACGGTATTTTTGGAACAAAGTACACTAGAACTTCGCAAACTTAAGTGATAATGGCAAAGTCCCTGCTAATTAGCTTCCTTCTTATGTAGATGATGTTCTTGAGTATGGAACATTAAGCGTATTTCCAGAAATTGGAGAATATGATAAAATATATGTAGCGCAAGATACTAATTTAACATATCGTTGGAGTGGTACTAGATACGTAGAAATAAGTCAATCTCTTGCCCTCGGAGAGACTTCTACTACAGCGTATCCCGGCAATAAAGGAAAGGCTAATGAGTAGGCTATAATCAACGAGGTTAATAGAGCGTAGAGAAAAGAACGGTCTATACAGGATTCTATTGATGAAGAAATAGTAAGAGCTAAGAGAGTAGAAATAAATATACAAGATTCTCTTAACAGCCATGTAAGAGACTATAAAAACCCTCATAAAGTAACAAAAGCTCAAGTTGGCCTTGGTAATGTAGATAATACATCTGATATTGATAAGCCTATTTCTAATGCTCATCAAAGAGAGTTTGATAGAATAAATAAGTCTTTATCAAATAATACTGATAATGTTAATAGCGCATTATTAGATGTCGCTAATATAAAATCAGCAGTTAATTCTCTTTCTTAGGAATAGGAATACACCAAGGGTAGACTTGATACGATTGATAGCTCTATAACTAATATCAATAACGATATAACAGGCATCAATAGAAATATTGAAAGTACTGTTAGTAGAATAGATAGAGATCTCTCTACAAAAGCTGATGCTGATAAATACCTTCCTCTTACAGGAGGTACGATGAAGGGAGATATACTTTCGCCTAGCTATAAAAAGATAGGAGGAACAAGCGAATAGGTGCTTTTAGCAGATGGTTCAATTGCTACAACTATAAGCATAGATACATTAAACTCAATTTTAACTTAATAAATTATGGAATTTCTTGATACTTCTGGTGTGTCTACACTTTGGGGAAAGGTAAAAAACCATGTTAAAACCTCAATTGATTCACAGCAGTTTAAAACAGTCAATGGTACATCTATTAAAGGTACAGGTGATATTCAGATTGACTTAACACTTTATAAAGTTGTATCAGTTTTGCCTACAAGCAGTATAGATACAACTAAGATATATTTGGTAAAAGATTCAGCTGTAGAAAACAATTCGTATTCCGAATATATGTATGTAGATGGCAAATGGGAGAAACTTGGTGACTTTAGAAGCTCTGTGGATTTGGCACCTTACGCAAAAACCGATTATGTAAATACTAAGCTTAATACAAAAGTTGATAAAGAAGCTGGTAAGGGTTTGTCTACAAATGACTTTACAACAGTTGAAAAGAATAAGCTTGCAAGTATATCTGAAGGAGCAAATAGCTATTCTTTGCCTTTAGCTACATCAACTGTACGTGGTGGTGTAAAAGTTGGTTATCCTACAAATTCATCTAACAGAAACTATGCTGTATAGCTTAGTGATGAATAGATGTATGTAAATGTACCTTGGACTGATACAAATACCACATATGGTTTAGCCACATCTACAACTGATGGTATTATGCAGGCTAGCGACAAAGCTAAACTTGATAGTATTGTTGCGATAACTGATACAGAACTTAAATCAATTTTAGTATAATGAAATTACTTGACGAAAAAGGATTAACGACAGTATGGGCCGCAATTAAAAATACATTCACTAGCAAGTCAGACGCAGATGGAAAATATGCTGAGAAGAGTAAAGCGCTTGGGAACATAAATTTTAATTATACAGCATATGGTCTTAATATGAGTACTTATAACGTAGATGGTGATGGTTATGGTTATATTAACATAACACCAGCTACAAGTAAGATTGCTGGTGTTATGACTGCATCAGATAAAGCCAAGCTTGACGGAATAGCTTCAGGTGCTAATAATTATACATTACCTACAGCATCAGCAAGTGCTCTTGGAGGCATTAAAGTTAATGCTAGTATAGATGCCTTCAATTGGCCAGTTGTTGTAGATAAAAATGGCTTTGCATACACAAAACTAATAGGGTTGGGTGGTAATGAAAAAGGCGGTATTGAATGGATCGAATTAGAAGATAGTATTGAAAATACTACAGTATATTCTACTGACAATATATTAGTAGGTAACAATCCTCTTAATTTCCCTTCAAAATCCGGTACGCTTGCTCTTACAAGAGATATACCAGATGTTTCTAATTTATGTAAATTTAATTTCATAAATAGTATTAGTGAATGTAAAAGTAATCGTATAAACTTTCTTTTTAGATGTCATGATGACCTTATAAATCTTGACCCTTTTGATGCTTATGCAAGTGGTACAATATTAATAATAAGTGTCACTGGTAATTCGGTCCCGGTTAAACATAACTCTGGAAGTTGGTTTTATGAAGGAGATGAAGTAAATGCAGGTTATACTACATATATATATAAAGAAAATCTTAAGTTAATAACTATATACGAAGGAAAGGTTCACTATTACAGTTTATAATCAAAGAATGAAATTAACATTAAAAAGAATTGCCTTACGCTCCACATATACCATTGGACGGTTGTACGTCGATGGTAACTATTTTTGTGATACACTTGAAGACACAGTTAGGGATCTTAATAAGAACGGTAAATTTGATAACGGAGAGAAAAAGGTATATGCCAAAACAGCAATACCTTACGGAACTTATGAGATCAAGTGGACCTATTCACCTAGATTTAAGAAGTATACGCCACAACTGATGAATGTACCATCATTTGAGGGTATTCGTATACATGCAGGAAATTCAAGTACAGACACAGAAGGTTGTCTGTTGCTTGGGTAGAACAAGAAGGTTGGAATGGTCCTTAACTCAAGAGCTACCATAAACAAGTTCTACCCAATGATAAAAGAAGCTTGTTCTAAGGGAAAGGTGACTATTGAGATAAAATGAGCAAGGTAACAGGAACTTGGCGCGAGAAGATTCAATATTCAACCGCATGTCTCGCGTTCTTAAGCGGTTAGGTTCTCACCTGGGTGCAGTATTTACAATAGGGCGAAATCTCCACAGGAGTACTAGGGTTTGTAGCCCAAACATTAGTTTATTCGGCTAGTATCTATGGAGTATCTATTTATATACAGGGCAAGTTTGGTGAGCTAAGAACATATTTAAAAGAATATTTGAGCAATAATGAAAGCAATGCTGATGTAGTAGATATTAACAAAGATAAAGAACAACTACAAAACGCTGCTTAATACCGTTTTAGGCCTTCTGGTGGCCTTTTGCTTAGCGTCTGGTATATTCTACCACAACAAAGCTAATAGGCTCACAGAGGAGCTTAAAATGGCAAATAATAACATTGAAGCCTATTAGGATGCCTTGAGTGGTGCCTAGTAGGCTTCTGGTGTTTTAAGGCTAGACATGAAAAAGCTTAAGGATTATAATGATAAGCTTGTATAGTAGTTGGATTCTGTACGTAAAGTAGAGAAGTTAAAAAGCAAAGAAATTTAGGTAGCAGCAACTCAAAAGTAGATTTTAAACGTTAGTAAGAGTAAGGGGGTAGGGGGTGATATAGTAACTATAATTAAAGATTCAGTCTATAATGATAGTTTACAATATAATGACCTTACTAAAGTATACTATACAATCGGTAAAGATAGTGTTAATGTTAAACTTGATGTATAGAATACATAGTACCTTTACATTTACAAACATAGAGAGTATAAAAACAAAAAGAACTTCTTTAAGAGGTTGATTACATTCGATTGGAAAAAGAAAGACGTATATAAGTATAAGATACATAATACGAATGATCTACTTAAAGAAGATAGTGTAAGAATAATAGAAGCGATATGAAAATGTTTTCATTGCGTACAATTGTAGACGATATATTGCTGATTGTACGAAATAACAACATTAGCGAAAGCGAGGATTTATCTAGAGCTCAAATATCCGCTTGGGTTATGTAGTATAGAGCTTATCTTTCTAAAAAATAGATTTAGTAGGATGAGTAGACTGGTGACGATGTAGAGCCAGCTGATACTATTGACACAACAACCATTGGTCCATTTGAGCTAGAAGATTGGAATAATCCAAACAAAGATGAATGCTGCGGCTACATGTTTAAAAAGACTAAAAAGAAGGTTCTTACAACTGAGAATAGTGAAAAGGATATTGTTAGTGTATATGATCAAAATTATTGTACTATACAATACATGTATAATCAAAGAAAGCACTTCCATAGATTTAGAAGATACACATACAATGAACCTACATGCTGGTTTGATGATGGATATATTTACATAGAGGGCTCAAACTTAGATGATATAGAGTCTATATACGTTACAGGTAATATAGATCCAGAAGGCTATGCAGATGGAGAAGAAGATGTTACTATTCCAGGTTGGATGATACCGGATATTAAGAAAGCTATTATGACTAATGAACTTGCATTTATGCTTAAGAGACCAAGTGATGATAGCAACAACTCAACATTATCTAGTGTGAAACCAAATGGTCCTTAGGATAAGGAAAAATAAAAAAAGCTACACAATAGCTGATATATATAGAGACTACGTTAAAAAGAACGACGTAGAGCTTAATTACGCGCGATATAAGCGCATTATAGACGAATTTAATAAAGTTGTCAAGGAAGAGATTTTAGAGCGCTCATAGCCCTTTAAAATGCCTTATGGCTTAGGTGTTATATGTATAGTTAAGTATAAGCCTAAGAGTTATACGGACTAGTCATTGTCTGTAGACTACAAATCCAGTAAGGAAGAGGGTAAAAGAATATACCATTTAAATGAGCATTCTAATGGTTATAAATACAGGTTATATTGGTCAAAGGTACCAAAGATATTCTCGGCTAGGTATAAGTACTAGTTATGTATGGTAAGAGAGAATAAAAGACACCTTGCTCAACTTATATTTAATAAACAAGATTATATAAATATAGATGATATACAAGTATACAAAATGTGAGTCAGTTATAGCTAAGATTATGGCTGATGCAGACATGTCAGAGAAGAACATTCGTATCACAGATATACGTGAATGGATCTTCGAAGCTGTTGAAAAGATTGGGGCTCCAGTATAGTATGTATAGAAAGAATCTGGTGAGGATTGCGTACCTATATTCGAAATACATGAACATCAAGTTCCGATTCCTGAAGATCTAGAATCCTTGACAGCTATAGCCTATTCAAACAATGGAACAAATTGGGTTTAGGCACGAAAAGACGAGAGCTCATTTAAATTTAATGCTAACACTAAAGCTATGCATCATTATCATCCTATACAGCCAGCTGAGACTCCTTTGATTACTCATAGGTCTCAGCTTTTAGGCGTTAATGGGAGTACTGCTTTATTGGACGCTATTAGAGATAAAAAGAACGGTAGTCCATCATATTGGGTTAAACCAGGATGGATTGTATTTAATAAAGAAAATGGCTTTGCTAAGTTGTCTTACAAAGCTATTGCTACAGACGAGAGAGGTTATCCTCTTATTCCAGACCTATCATCATACTAGGAGGCTATATATTGGTATGTAATGATGAAGTTAAACTTTCCTAAGTTCCTTAAAGGCTCTCTTGGAGGTAAAGTTAGATACAGCTAGAATACATACTTCTATATACAGTAGCAATGGAACTTCTACAGAAATTAGGCGTATGCTGAGGCTATGATGCCTAATGAGAGTGAGATGCTTACAATAAAGAATGAGTGGACAAAGCTTATCCCAGAGTGGGACGATGATGAAAACTTCTTCAAGAATACTGGAGAAAAACAATTAAACTTTAACGATTATTGCTATGGATACTAATACTGAACCACAAATTAATAGTTTTGCTGGAGGTCTTAATAGCGATGATGATATATCTGTTGTTTCTACAAATCAATATCTTGACGCTACAAATATAAGAATATCATAGTACAAGGATGGTAATGACAACTCTAGAATAAACAGAAATGGAGTAATAACTCCTATTAAGGGAGCTAGGATGTCTGCTATCATACACCCAAGTCTTAATCATTACAACTATAAAGTAGTAGCAACAGGATCTATAAGAGATTATGGAATCATAGTATGTGTATGTACTTGCAAAGATAATAATACGCTTAAAGAGTATAATTGTCTGAATGTATATAGATTTAAAAATGCTATAGGCAACGGATTGCATAATTAGAGCTATAAAGAGATTGATTCGACAGATATGATAGTTGATGCATAGCTTCCTAATGATAATTACCCAAATAAGTTTAGTATACAATTAAACTACGAGAGTGAGAATAACATAAAGCTTTATATAGCTGATTCTTTGGATCCTATAATAATGTTTAATATAACAAAAGATAGCATATACAGAGATCTAGATAAGTGTTATATATATCCAAAAGCACCATGTTAGCCTCCTAAGTTTTAGGGTTATATTCCTGGAAAGCTAAAGTACAGCATGGTATCTTATAGCTATATGCTATACAATAAGCATGGATAGCATTCAGATGTATCTGTAGCTTGTAAGTAGATACCTATAGGAAACTACAACTTTGTAGATAATTAGAACTTTATACAGTCTGGAGGTAAGCTTGATGCACAGTCTAATAGTGGAACAAAAATATCTGTATAGATAAAAAGTGAGTACGTACATTTAGACAAGATTAAGGTATTTAGAATACAGTACTTCTAGAATGGCTAGATGCCTATTATATCCGTAATATACGATGCTGCTACAGGTTGTACAGAATTTGAAGATGCAGATATTACTGTATGCGATACAGGCTAGGAAGCACTAGAATAGATAAGCGTAGAAGAGTATAATAGCATGTAGGGAGTAAGGATTATTCCTAACTCATTGGCTGTTAAAAATGGATATTTGTTCGCTGCCAATACAAAGACATACTAGACTACTATTAAAGGCTTTGAAGATTGGGATGCTAGAGCCTATAGATTTGATGGAAATGGAAATTGTACTCTTACTGATGTAAATAGAGGCGATAGATGGAATGTAAGACGTGGTGATGTCGATAGTATGAAGGTACCACGTACCCATGACTGCTATTAGGAGTACAACAACATAAATAAAAACTATTCATTAAAAGGTAACTAGGTATACGATATAACTGGATAGTATATTGGTGGTAGCGGACTCAATGTTGAGTGGAGATTTATTATATCACCATAGGTTGGAGATAGCTGCAAAAGGCAATATAAAGACTCTGATGACTACGATAGAAAGGTTGGTACTCTGTACAACTATGTGAGTAGAGATAATGTTAAATAGCAGGAGAGCTATTATGTGACAAGCTCTGGAGACATTAAGTGGGCTTCTGACGGCGACAAATTCGATGAGGGCATAAAGTCTAATACCTACTTGTTGTAGTCGCTTAGACGCAACGAATTGTACCGATACGGTATTGTTTTATACGATAAGTACGGACAAGCTTCTCCTGCTAAGTGGATAGCTGATATTAGAACACCTAACATGACAGATCCATAGTTTAATATATTCACATCTAATACTAAGGTTAACGGTACAAGATACGAGCTAGTAGTACGTAATCTTGGTATATAGTTTAAAGTTAATCATCTACCTACAGGATGTGTTGGATACTAGATTGTAAGATGTGCTAGACACGAGGAGGATATTGCTACTATATCACAGGGTGTACTTAGTAAACCAGTTGTTAATACGTATAGTAGAATATTTGATAATGATAGATCTGATGGATTCTTGATAACAAAATATCACACATATTGTCCTACAGGTTTCTTGACAACAGGCATGTTTATAGAGGGATATGGTTGCGTGAACTAGATGGCTGATATAGATAATAGCGCAAAGAATTAGTGCATGGCAAACTTGGCTAACAATAATTTATTGTAGTTTATTTCTAAGGAAGTTTGTTATCAGCCAGAATCTTTTAAAACATTTGTAAAGGACAAAAAATACTACATAGAGACTCCGTTATTCTTATTTGGATCTAGAGGCGACAAAGATTTTAGAGACGATATATACGATACTCCTGGAAGCATATATGGAGATCTTGAAACTGTATTTGAAATCAAGAATCATAAATTTATAATTCCCGGAATATCTAATTGCACATTAGAGACATATGTTGACAACAAAGGCTTGTTAACTAGATACGTTGAGAATGTTGAATTTAAACCAAACGATCACGAAAATATAGTATATCTTGACGCTATACTTAATTTGGATTTAATGTAGAGAATTAATCCTCATGCATTTAAAGAGGATGTATTGAGTCATGATAGACCTTATTCGTTCTATCCAATAAAGAGTTGTGTATACGACAGAGATCCATTATATGTTACATATGATAGCGATGCTAAGATTGCGGAAGTAACAGAAAAGAACGGTATATATATGCAACAAAAGGCGTTTGGGTACATTAAACTATATGAGTCATCAAATGTTACAGACACGTTTACTAAATTATCAAAAAATGTTTTAATAAATCGTAGAAAGATAATAGATTTTAAAACAGTAGAACAGATTGAATGGGATAAGTTCTTTAAAAGAAACTACAACAAAAACGGCGAAGAACAGATAAGCTCTAAATAGTTTCCAAACTACGCTGTATCTTCTGGTGGCCACTTGTTCACTAATGCCATAACTGGTGGATTAGCTACAGATGTGGATAGCGCGATATTTAGCAATATGGGGCGATTCGGCGGAGGATTCAAAGGAGATGGTACAGGAGAAGCGGGCAAGCATGTAGTTTGGGGAACTGGTGGTAGATGCTTGCTGTTCTCATGCGAAAATAAGCTTGACACTGTAACAAATAGTGTTAAGACTAGTAAATACTATTGGTTAAATAGTATTGGCGATAAAATAAGATTAGCAGGCGAATACATAAGGTCTAGTTTACTTGGCACGTTCCTATGTAATTTTAGGCAGCAGATAACACCTTATGGTGGACAGTCTTTTATCAATAGGCTTACTAATGTGTATTTTGGTAACGGAGATTATTTTGAAGCTCCAGTTGATCCAGATGGTCCTGGTGACTGGAATGATGTATATAACGGTGATTGTAATATAGAGATATTCGAATACACATCAATGCATAAGATATATGGTGCATATACGAATAAAGGTAACAGTGAACTCAATTATCCTAGTACGCATATGATTATTTACTCTATTCCTACAGAATCTAACATCTGGACCAAGTTTGAGTATGGTTGGCAGTTTAGCATAAACGCAGCAGATAACTACGCATCATTTATTTAGGAAGAACCTTCTTAGATAACAGAGGCTTATACATAGGATGATCCACAGTTTGTATATAATACTGTATACAATACACGAAACACTAGTAGACCACATGCTATATATGACGATCTAAATAAGGAAGACTATAATAAAACAGTAGATACAAGAGTATACTATTCTGATTTAAAGGCAAACGATGAAATTATTGATAGTTGGTGCAAGTTTAGAAGTTCAAACTTCATTGACGTAGATCAACAGTATGGACCTATAACTGACATCTATACATTTAAGAATAACCTGTTATTCTGGCAACAGAAGGCTTTTGGTGTACTTAGTGTTAATGAGCGTAGTATTACTACAGATAACTCTGGTAACGACGTAATACTTGGAGATGGCGGAGTGTTATCAAGATATGATTACTTTAGTAATAAATTCGGTATGTGCAAGCAGTAGTTCTGCGTAACTTCTTCTAATGGTGGAGCTTACTGGTGTGATACACATAACAATGTACTCTGTATGTTTAGTGGAGATAATGTTGTTGAGCTTAGCAAACAAGGAAAAGTGTAGGGATTAATAAACGATAAAGCAGATGGCTCTTCTGGAGTGTTCTATGATAATAAGAATAATGAGCTTGTCTTTAATGTTTTAGAGTATAAGCAATAGATTGCTTTTAATGAGTCTATAGGAAAGTTTACTTCAGTTTACACTATGCCATTCGATGGTCATATAGATTTCTTTAATGGATTATACTTAGTTAATACAATTGATGATAAAATAAATATATTCCAGTATGATTGTATTAGTGGATATGGTCTTAAGGATACATAGAATTAGCAGATTGAGTGCTATCTTAGATATGTTATTAATCAGTAGCCGTTAGTTACAAAGGTATTTGATAACCAGTCTATTGTAACATAGGAAGATTTACAAAGTAGACCAGTATATGATAAGGACGACTATTTCTCTATTAATCATAAATACTCATGGACTACTCCTATGATTAGTTCTTACTCTACGTTACAGAATAGTATAACTGTCAGAGAGAACAATCATAGATTCGCTATACCTAGAGAAGGAGGCTTATATGGAGGCAGAATAAGAGGTAAGTATATGATATGTGAGATAACAAGTAAAAAACCAAGATATACTGCTGCTATACAGTTTATTACAACTAAATATAGATTATCATGGAGCTAAAATAGAGAAAAAGAATAAATAATCTTCCTAAATTTGATGGTGGCACAGATCTAGCTAGTAGCATAAAAGGTATTGGCGGAGATATAACCGGTCTGAATACATACAAATAGCAACTTACATCTGCTCCAACAAAAATAGAAGTAAACGGAATGAGAACCCCTGGAAAGTCATTACTTGGTTCTGGCAGAGGAGGAGGAGTAAGTGCTGGTACTATAACCTCTGCAGTGAATGGCACACTTGGAGTAATAAGCGGATTTAATCAGTAGTAGGCAGCAGTAAAGGGCCAGGGTGAATTATTCAATATGTCCGGACAAAGAACTGATTAGGCTTTTGGTGTAAACTACTAGGCTTAGAATGACATTGACAAGAGTTAGGCTATGGCTGATATATCAGCATCTAATACATCTAATACATTAGCCATGACAGGATCTGGAGCAGCTGCAGGAGCTGCAATAGGATCTGTTGTTCCTGGAGTTGGAACACTTATTGGAGGCGCTGCTGGAGCAATTATTGGAGGAATAGCCGGACTGTTTGGAGGAAGAAAAGCCAGAGAGAGACAGAGAAGAAGAATACAGAATGCACAGTAGAATGCAAACTTAATTAATTAGGTTAATAGATCAGCAGCTGCTTCAGAAGGACTATAGCAGCAGTATTATATGGATAATGGCACTACATACGATGATCTATTATACGCTAACCGAGGAAAAGATTTAAAGAGACCGAGATATGATAAAGGCAAATAAAGTATGGACACCTAATGGCTATTAGGAGGGTCCTGTAAATAGTTTAGTTGGTAAGGGCGAGTCTATTATAGACTATACTAACGGAACTGGAACCCTTGTAACAAAGGGAAAGGTTGGCGTAGATAATCAACCTAGTTCTGTACATGAGGATGACTCAAACGTTATTGCAGGAAATGATAAAGACTGGACTAATGGAATGAAGTTCTCAGATCAGATAGCACCACTTACAGCTAAACTTTAGATGTACAACAATATAGAAAAGAAGATGAATAAGAAGCCAGGATTGAGCTCACTGTCTAAGCAGACTGCACAGTTATAGAAGATGTAGGTAGATAGAGCTAAAGCTCCTATACTGTAGGCTATGAAGTAGATTACAGATAGATAGTAGACTCAGCATGAAATACAGAACTATAACTGTGGCAAGAATAGATTTGCTAGTGGAAAAGAGATCTGGGGTGATATAAAGAATGGCTTTAATAACTGGACTAAAGGCGGTAAAGGAAAAGTATCCAATGCTACATTAGACTTTGGCTATACAGTTCCAGCACTCCTTGAAATCACTATGCTCAATAGATGGAATAAAGAACGTCCATAGATGCCAGATATCTACGCAGCTAATAGATACGCTCCTATAGCTCTTAGAACAATGGCTAGCAATAGAATATCTCCATACTCTACACTTGAGAATCTTAATGCATAGGATAGACAAGCAGCTTATTAGATAGCTAATTCTGGAGGCTATACAGGAGGATAGAGATAGAATGCTAGAGTAGCATTGGCATTAGGAGCTCAGAGAAACGCTGCTAACGCACTTATGAATATAGATGAGAAGAATGCCGCATATAGAAACGCATACGCTGATATGGCTGCTAGATTAGGTGATAGTGAAGCTTCTAGACAGCAGTAGGCTAATCAGTATGGCTGGGATGCTTACAATAGAGCATATGGCGCTAGAACTAAGGGTATTGAGACACACTTAGCTAATCTCGGATTACTTGGTCAGAAATGGCTGTCTCAGCGTATTAAGAATAAGCAGTATGGAGATATACTCGACATATATCAGTAGGATGTAGATAACAAGAGAGATGCGATAAAGGCTCTTTATGGTACTGGAGCAAATGACGCAAAAGGCACAACAAGCGAGTCTGCAAATAAATCAGGCAATACGTCTGGAACTACTCCTATTAATTATGGAAATATAGCTCCAGGTTGGACACCTAGTCAGTATTAGTTGTTTCCTGGATCCCCTAATATACCTTATTAGGACACTGGAATAAACAGAGGTGTACTTGATCTAAAATACGATGATTATTCTTTAAAGAATTTAAACGCTCCATACGGAAAGTACTGGTATATAGACCCTGATAAAGTTGCCGGTTCTGCAAAATCTACAAGAAATTGGGCTAAATCTAAAGAATAGTATCAAAGAGGTGCATTTGGAACTCCATATGAGAGAATTAATTTCTCTAGTGATTATACTGGAGGATTTGGTCCAAATGGATTATTTACACCAGTATGGGCAGGAGGCTTGTTTGATTATAATCCATATAGCATAACTAGTTTAAGATTAACGAGATGATAGGAATGTATGATGAGCCAGTAGCGGTACCTATAATCGACCTACTGGACAGCAATATGATGTCATAGTACATCAGTGCTGCAAGAGAACAATATAATTAGGCTGTACAAGAATAGAAAGATTTTGCTAAGGAATTTGGTGAGCTCTATGGGCCTAATGCTAACATTAATAAGCAATTCTACGATGATACTAGAGGAGCTGTAAATAAGGGTCTTGACTATCTATACTAGAATGGTATAGACCCTCTTAGATCTGCAGAAGGTAGAGCTTATATAGCTAAGATTATCAGAGAAAGACCATATGCTGAAATAGCTAATCTTAAAGCTTAGAATGAGTCTATGAAGACTTATTAGAGATATAAAGCAGAAGCTATGCGTAATGGTACATATGATCCAGACTTCGAGAAGTTTGTATTGGGTGGTAAGACTCTTGAGACATGGGATCCGTCTATAGATGGTATGTGGACTAGAGAGGCTCCATCTAAGTATTCTAGTCTTAAAGACTGGACAAGTAATCTCTTTGATAACATGTAGCTCGAATATGATCCAGAGTTAACAAAACAAGCTGGAGGTATGTATCAAGTGTATTCAAAGTCACCTAAGAAGATGTAGTAGATTCTTGATGCGAATATAAAGGATATGGCAAAATCTGATCTTGGTAGATATTATCTTAATATGTATGGAGGTGATATAGATGCCCTTAAGACTGATATCATTAATCGCAACAGAGAGTATACTCAGGTAGATAGACGAGCTGATCAGGTTAAATTACATCTTAATGACCAGTAGTTCCAGGCTAACGAAGCTGCTAAACAGAGAGACTTCTAGAGAGAAATGGCAAAACAGCAGCATGATTGGACAATGGAAGAGCTCGAACAAAAAGGCAAGAATGAAATTGCTAAAGAAAATGCCAAAGGAGACAAAGGAAGCTATAATCTTGTTGCAGATGTTATGAGCCAAGCTTCGTCTACTCTACAAAATTATTTTGCTACTAATACTTTTGGAGAAAAGAACTATGGTAGCAATCTAGGATATTTGTCTAGAGCTCAAGGAAAGGCGTTCTCTAATAGAAGCTTTAATATAAATAATGTATCATTCGACTTACCTAGAGGAGGCTATTCTGCTTGGACTGGAGTAAACAAAAATAAGCTTAGTGCAAACTATGGATACAGATATAGCCCGAACGAAGTTAAGGGCAAGATTCTTACAGAAGACGAACTTAGAACAAAAGCATCTTCAGTTACAACTGGAAAGACTATATATAGAACCTATACAGACAAGTTATATAAAAATAGTAGAGTTCTTGGCGTAACTCCAGATGAAACATCTAGAAACGGTATAGCTATTGTTGGAAGAGATGGAAGAATGCATGTATATCAGAAAGTTACCGTGTATACTACAGATGGAACTTCTAGAGATAGCAGCGGAAATAAGTATAAATTCATAGATGGTAAATGGAAAAATATTACCACTAATAAAGATCTTGGTGGCAGCGACGAAGATAAGGCATTAATTAAGTCGCTGAAGAGGCAGTAGGGACATTATACAGCTTATCAAGAATTACCTGCAGGAGACGTTTCTTTCACGAAGAAGGGTTATACTACATAGAAAGATAAGAATGGAAAAACTACCAAAAAGGTATTAGATAGAGGGAAGATGATTCCTGGAACAGAATGGTATAATAATGGAGGTAATGTAACAATAGGAGATTATGATACTTCTACACATTCTTCAAAATGGACAAATATAAACAAAACTTATAATTAGTATTACAAATAATAACTATGGCAAATAGAATAAAGAACGTAAGTCCTAATATAATCCCATGGGGATCTGAAGGCAGTACTTATGATCCTATTAGGTACATAAGACGTGATAACAGTACGCCGTACAGTAGGGTTACTAATAAGTTTAGAAGCAATTTAGCTAGATACCAAAGCAATTCTCCTGTACAAAGAGTTGTTAATAAGGGGTATAAAGATTATGTGAATGTATCTAAATCTATTAACAAAGAGGAAGCTGAAACGAAAGAAGCTTCAAAATACTACGATAGATTAAAAAAGGCAGAGAAATATCTTGATAACAAAAGAGGATTTAATGCAAATGATCCATCTTGGGATTAGCCAGGAATTGGTTTCACTGACTTCTTTAATAAAGAAATGGTCGGAGATATATTTAAATCTACAGACCAAGTAAGAGCAAGTAATGCTTCTGGTAAAGTTATGCTCAATAAAGAAACATCTGCCACAGTAGACCTTGCTAAGAAAAACAAAGAGTTAAAGTTGTAGAGATTGCAGCTTTAGCAGCAATTACAAGACTATTCTGATAATAGAAATAATTTATCTAATTAGGATAAGTAGAATGTTATTAGAATAAACAATTAGATCAAATAGCTTGACAAGTAGATAAACAATGGCGAAGTGTATGAGCAAAGGGCTGAATAGCTCCGAGCTCAGCACGACATGGATAACGTGTGGGATTCTGTTAAAGAGGGATTAGCGGGAGCCGCTGGTTTTCTTTTTGATACATTTAGTAAAATGGGAGCCAGCCTTAGTGCTTCTAGCGCATTTGGTGTTCATAATGCCATAAGTAACGTTACAAAGGAGACTAATAGCAAAGAGAAGTTTGCTTAGGCAGCTCATTAGTATATATATGATAAAAATATCGACAACAATAAGAGGAAGTATAAAGGTTTATCTTTAAAAGATTCTCTTGCTGCACAAATTGATGACTATACAGACTTTTAGAACCAGCTTAATGCTGAGATAAAAGGAGCACAGGACGACTATGAAAAACACGTAAGATACAGATAGGCAGACGAGAAGTGGTTTCCTGTTAGTGATGACTATAATAAGAAGAAGTAGAGATATGCTAATGCTAGTGTGTTTTCTCCAGAATATTGGCAATACGAAATGCCTTCACAAATAGCGGCTTCGAATGCGTCTACTGCTGGTAGAATAGCAGCGGCCATAAACACATCAGCTGCTGTTGCCGGTGCATTTTTAGGACCTAAGGGATAGGCTGTATTGAATGTTGGATCATAGGTTGCTACTACTGCTACTGGCCTTGATATAGAAAATATGAAGTTCGAGAACAGAGGTGAAGTTAGTGATGCTAATGTAGATAAGCTTAAGTCAAACTTAATGGCTGGAGGTAAAGAGCAATACCAGGATATAATAAAAGACTTAAGAGAAAAAGCCAAGCAAGTATACCCAAGGCTTAATATGAACCCTGATACAGAAAGTGATGACGAAATACTTCGCAGTGCATTGGCTGGTATAATAACATCAAATCACCCAGAATACAGAAAAGCTGAACTTAGAGCACTTGCTGGAAGTAATGCGTTATTTCAAAAAGATAATATAACAACAGGATCAGACCTTATGGTACAAAAAGGTTTGCAAGTTGGTATATTTGGAAGAGATTTGTATAAAGCTGGAAAGGGAACAGTAAATTGGATTGCCAATAAGACAATAAAACGTGCAGCTAATTCCGCAACAGGAGCTATAGAGCATACTGTAGAGGGTGCAGCTGCAAACGCATCTGCAGAAGCAGCTAAAGACGCTGTGAACGGAAGTAGATATGCTACTCTTAGAAAAGAATTTAACGATAGCTTTAGAAGTGGATTTGGATTAGGAGAGGAAACGGCTACAGTTTTAGGACACGGAATGACAGGCTAGTACGTGTATGGTACTATGACAGGTGTTGGAAAAGCTGTGTTAGATTAGGCTAAAAAAGCACTCCCTACTAGAGGTCAAGCATTTATTAGATTAGCTACACATAGAGCTGGATAGTATTATCAAGATGTCTTAGATAAAATACCATTGACAGCAAGAAGGCTTTCTGCATATGGTTTAAAAATGGGCAAAGTTTGGGCTGTTTCTTCAGCCTCTGAGGCCGCAGAAGAAGCTAGACAGTATGTTAATGCTGAATAGGCTAAAAGGCAGCAGATGGGCCTTGGAGAGCTTCCTAGCCTAGGTAGCTTGTTTGCAAATGAATATAGCGCAGGTTCAAGAACACAGGCAGCTATATTAGCTGAATTAGGAATAGGAGATAGCGACCTTCTTGACAACGAAGAGTTCTGGTAGAATTATAAAGGAGGATTTGCCCTTGGAGGTGGCCATACTGTTGCGATGAGAGCTGTATCAGAAATACCTGGGCTCGTACGCCAGATATCCGCAGATTAGGCAATACTTAATGCTGGTATTACTAATCGCGTAATGATGTAGAATGAGCGAGCTCAAGGGTAGTTGTTTGCAAAAGAAGCCATGAAAGGTAGATCTAATATGGAATAGATCTTAAACACTATGCAATAGCTTAAATAGGAGGATGCTAGGAGAAAGGAACATACTTACTCAAGTGATGAGTGGGATGCGTCTATAAAAGCTGCATAGGATATAATGAGAATGACATTAAGCCCTACTACTAAGGCTATAATGGAAAAGCATGGCATACAATACGGTACAGATAAATATGCAGCAGCTGTAGCATCTGTATATCAGACAGGTTAGAATTCTGATGAGAATAGAGAATAGAGATAGAAGGCTATAGACGAATATAATCAGATCATACATTCTGTGCAGTTTAATCAAGCTATTGATGAAGAGCTAAGAAGAAGATAGAGTGAATCGTCTATAGAAAGTCTAGCTTAGTAGAGAGCTGATAAAGCTAGACAGGAAGCTGAGTAGAATGCTTAGTCTCTTGAGGAATTAGGTTAGGAAGTAGACTTAATATCAGCACAAGCTGAGCAAGATAAGCTTAATAGAATGACGGGTCCTACAGGAGTAAGTAATGTAGAAGACTTACGTCAAAGAACTATACTTGTAGGGCAGCTTAGAGGTTTATTGAAACTTAGGGCAGATTGTAAGACCTCAGATGGATTCTTTAACATGCTTAAAGATAAGTTTGGATTACATACTATAAGAGAAGACGCGGCTAAAATACATAAGTCTATAGATAGCGATATAAAGATTATTTCTTAGAGATTGTCTGAACTGTCTGGTATTAATCTTGAAGGTCTTAACGATGCTCAAGTAATGGATAAGCTTGACGCTATGGGAGCTCTCGAATAGTTCTCTGATGATATAGAGGAGAATACAAGAGTAAGAGCCCTTCTTAATGCTGATGCAAAACTTATAGCAGATAGACAGAAAATGTTCTCTGATGGCTTAAAGAACGAAGGAAACGAAAAGACTAAGTTTAGTAAATTCGTAGATAACGTTATGGCTACTACTGAGCGAAACAAGGCAATAGATTGGGCTTTAGCAGACGCTATTAATGATCCTTATGGACAGAAGTGGAACCAGGATAATACTTCTACCGGAGAAGTAACTACAGAGCATAATGATACGCAGTCTCATGTAGAGTCTCTTACAAAGTAGGAGAATAAAGTATACACTCCAGAAAATAACTATTCTGTAGAGAATAATACTTTTGAGAATACTGATAGGCCTTATGTTCATAATGATCTTGAACTCAAGATAAAAGAAGATAAACTCGGCTCAGTAGGAAAACTAAAGGGTAAGATTGACGACATGATTCTTAGAGGTAAGGGCTATGATAAGATAAATAGATGGCTATAGGCTTCTAAGAGATATAAGAATATCGTTACAAGGAACGAAGATAACGCTAGAATAATAGAAGATTATATTAACGACCAGCTTCTTAATGCTGGATTAGAGCCTAATAGAGCAATTGTAGAACAATCTAAGCCTGAAGACGAACTAACAGATGCGTTTGAAAGGCTTAATAATCTTTCTGAGCAAAAACAAGAGAGAAATGAAAGGAGGACTAAAATAGAAGCTAAGAAACGACTTCTCAAGTCTAAGATGAAAGCTGCTATTAAGGAGTGGGCTAGATCTGGAGAAGCTTATTCTGGTATAAGTCCTAAGTTTTTATCAACTCTTGCAAAACTTGTTGCTTATGGTACACAGTAGGGATATTATTCTTTCAAAACGTTTCTTGACGACATTAAAGATATGCCATTAGATGCTATGGATATTCCAGATTTAAGCGGAATGTTATCGTATGTATATCTTAGTAAATCTAAAGAATAGACTGGTACTGTTGTCGAGAATCTTGATTCGGAATAGAATGTTCTTAGTGTTGGAAGTGTTCAGAATTATCTTAAAAATGATGAGACAGATCAGACTGGGCAGCTTAAACAAAATGTAGACAAGCTAGTACAGTAGGTAAAGCAGAATCTATCAAATATAGATAATATTGAATCAGCTATACAGAAGATTGCAGATTAGTCATTAACTCCATTCGATAAGACAAATATATCCTAGTATATATTAGACGTAGATAAGCTCACAACTGAAGAATAGTTAAGAGACGCCATAAAGTAGCTCGGCAATATAATACAGAACACAAATTAGGTATATAATGATCTTACCGATTAGTTGAATAGTCTTAACGATTAGAAAGAAATTCCACAAGACCCACTTATAACAGATTATAATGATCTTCCAAAGACTGTAGCATAGTTGGTTCTTGAGCTTGAGGATGCTTGTAATACTCTTGATGCGATAGCTAGTACAGTAGCTGATGTAAAGCCTACTACACAGCCAGAAAGAGATGCTATAAACGATTTGTCTATACAGTTAATGAGAGCAGAGATAGCTCTTGATAATTTGTTGTAGGATAATGAAGCTTAGGCTGTAAATGTTTCTTAGGAGAGAGACCTCATAGATAATGTTATTATGAAGTTTAATAACAATAAATCTATATGGGGAGATGCTAGCGAAGAGATACTTGATTGGTGGTTTACTAAGTATGCAAAAGACAACGTAATACTTCCAAGAGATAGTAGAAACACAATCACAAATGGAAGCGATAATCTTACACTTGATTATAATCAGAAGATAACTGATTATATGAGATTGTACGGAAATAAATTCTAGTAGAATCTCGGTGAAGTTGAGTCTGATTGGTACTGGAGATTGCTTAAGAATTATTTTGGAACTCTTCTTAATAATGCGCAAGATTATATTGAGTAGGACAAAAACAATCCTATGAATCCAGTTCTTTAGGATAATATTAATAGAGGTAGATTACTTATATCTGGTTTTGCTAATAAGTATGGAAAACAGCTCGATAGTTCATACATGGATACTGATGCTTCTATAATTAGAGAAGCGGAAGAACTCAATAATAAGGAGTTTCTTTGGTATGAGTCTGGTGGCAATAACTATATTTCTAGCCAAGGAGTTGGAACAACATTACATAGACCAGGAGTAAAGGCTATGTAGGAGAACAAAACATATGTAGAGTGGAGTAATCAGCCAGACTTTATTACAAACGGTAAGTTTGAAATCATATTCAAAAACGCTACAGAATATAGCAATAGACCTTACTTAAGAATTACCTATAAAGGCCAATCTATAGAGCTACATATATACGAAGGTGGAGATGAGAGTAGAATGTCATACTAGCAGCATCTTGTAGATCTGTGGAAGTTCTGCTAGAAGCACAATAATTACTCGTTAAGAGTCGTGCCTACAAGAACAAATGGTTCACTTATTTATGATCCTTCATTTGTTGGCTATAATGAAAATTCTTCAACGGTAGAAGGTTTACATTCTGTTGTTGGCAACATAATGAGCCTTGATGATACATATTCTATTGACCTTAAGAGCAAATAGATTGGTATAGTAAAGTAGGACAAAAACGGTTAGATGAACATAATGAGTCTCGATGGTTTAAATAGTCCTATACATACTTTAAAGAGCACTAGGGTTGGAACGCAGAATACATCTGTAGGTTCTACTGTATATTTATGGCATACAAACTTTGATGAGAAGAAAGGTAATTAGACCACAATTCCAGTTATACTGTATCAGTCTAAGTTATCTTAGAATCAAGCTGATTCTCTTGTAGACTTATTAAGAGCTTATGCTTAGGGATAGGTAAATTATAATGGATACAACACATACGATCTTATTAAGATGCTTGTGCATGTTAATGAAAATAATTAGCCTAACTACAGAACAAATTAGACTAGAACTATAACATTCTCTTCAAACAAATAGATTATTATAGGATTGCCTTAGTATGACGACAATGGTAAGCATGTAGATGGAACTGGTGAAAAATACGATCTTACAAGCGAACATGATCTAGAAAGGCTTAAAGATGATTTAAGAACTGTAGGTGTAGCTTTTGAAAAGACTATGCTTAGTCAGCAGCTTAACTTTACGAACAACTCCGTAATTAACAATGTAAAGCACTACTTTGAAGATAATCCTAGCGTTAATACGTTTATTGCTCCAAATGGCTTAGAGTTTAGTAGAGATGACTTCTTTGACCAGGATGGCAACGAAAGAAGAAAGAGCACATATGCTGGTTACCTTATGCGCCATTAGTATACCCAAACATCTGTCATTGGTTAGAATTATACTGCTACTTATTTTAGAGGCCCATATTTAGTTCCTAATACAAAATAGGATGATCATATAGACAATGTAATCACAGAACAGCGAAAAAAAGAATCAATCTCAATGCCTAGATTAAACTCTCTTAAAAATCTTCTGGATCGTTCTAGGGGACTCCATTTATAGGTTGAATCAAACAAGCTTAGAGACATAACAGATGGTGATAGAGAGCAAATGGATGCGTATTTAAAGCGTGTTATAGGTACAGATAACTACGAGATCGGTAAGTAGTTAAATGATGACATCCCTGCAGATATGGCTGTTGCCGGAAAATGTATGTCAGATATGATTTATATTGGCAATAGAGTTGTGAATGGCGTATAGTATCACGAAGCGTTCCATAGGGTATTAGAGCTTTTGTTAAGACCTTCTAAGAGACAGAAAATATATGATTGGTATAAGAAGAGAGAGGGAAACGATAATATGTCTGATACAGAAATAGCTGAAGGATTAGCTAATCTGTATATGGATGCTCAAAACAACTATGACGACAATGAGTTTTCCAACAATAAGGTAATAGCTCTTTTCTAGAAGATTAAAGCTGGTGTACAATTCGCAAGAAACCTTGGAAGCATAAGACTTACTTTGTTATCTGCAATAATGGCTACAGGCTGGTATAAAACAAAAGCGGGAAGTAAAATACGTAAAGAAAACCTTGAACGATTTAAAGAAAAGTTCGGAGAATCACTTCATTATGATGTTTATAATCAGAAGACTGGAATGAAGTATAGCTTCAAGAATATTTTGAATAACGAGCAGCTTAATGATTGTGTTGAAACAATAGCGTTCTATATAGTAACAAAAGCTATTGATGAAAGAAGAGTTGATGCTGTAGGAAATAATATTGATTAGCTTACAATTACCGGAACAAACATCAAGAAGCTTATAGGCGAAGATATGATGAAATAGCTTATGGGAGAAGATCCAAATGTTCCTGTTCTAGAAGCTCAAGCTAAAGCGTTTTAGGAGATATTTCAGCAAGGTAAAAACGAATTTGTAAAAGATAAAAATGGCAAATATGTAGAATGGAAAACATATTATCCAAACTTTGCCGTTATAGCCGATAGAGTATATGCTAAGATTGCTAACATAAGTAAAGAAGGTGTTGTAAAGAATGCTAACGATGAAGATATGCAAGAGTAGCTTGAGGCTGGCTCTGCCGGAGCTTATATGGATTACGTAGGAAAGGAATCTTATGAAATGAGTAAGCTTTAGAGTATATCTTAGAAAGCTAAATTCTTCTTTGGAACAATACCTTACGTTATGTGGGCTAATACAAGTAATCATAAAGAAGGAGTAGTCGTAGATAGATCGCATAGTTTATTTGGCGATCCTAGATTTATGCCTTAGACTGAAGTGTTTAGTAAGATGTTCGAGTAGTTACATAATGTAAAGACTGTACAAGAACTTCATGACGAGATGGCTAGGCTTGCTTCACAAGATCCTATGTTCTTCTATGTGTATTCTGTATTCGATGAGTATTTTTAGGCTCAGTATATAGATTATAATAAGACTACAGGAGAGGGAATAAACTACAACGCAGAAGCTATTGTTACATAGGTATTCTAGGCATTGATAGGATAGAAGTACAACTTTATGATGACTAGATCTTCTACAGACAAAGATGGCAACGTAAGTATAAGAATGTCAAACTTGTCAGTTGATAGAGATACACTTAAGTTTTCACAGGACTGGTCAAAGAGATTAGCTAATGGTGTTACCGGTGTTGTATCCACTATGAAAGACTAGGAAGGTAGAATATTATTCAATAGGGACAAGAGTGGTGTAGTATACAATGCTCCTGGAAACGATATATTTAAACGTACATCAAATTGGATCAAATCAATATGGACTTAGGCAAATGCTGGAAACGACATAAAGATAGGCAATAATACATATGATATTACAAGCCCTGCGCAGTTGTCTGAAGTTATAGACAAGATTACTATAACACTTAATAAGATAGGCATATAGATTGATAGCGATACTATTAACTACATGCTTATTAATAAGTATGGAGAGTTTAGTGCCGATTCATTTAGACAGATGCTTAATGAAACAGTTCTTGTAAGTTTGAGTAAATTTTTAAATCTTCTTGATTCTGTAATAGGAAATGCTGGATAGGTTGAAGTATAGCTTGATACATTATATAATAAAGATTCATTTGTAAATGAGCTTGCTAAGTATTAGTCTATGAATAACAAGGTTAAGAATGAGATGATGAATCTCTTAACCAACAACAACAAGGCATATACTTAGGGAGAGAATAACACGGTATCAGATATACTTGCTGATATATAGGACGAAAATCCTAATAACGAAGCTAAGCAGAGGATCTAGAATTTCTGTTATAATAAACACTCAATAGTTCTTAGGAGAATCGCTTAGAATGAAGGCAACAAGATGGCAAAGATTCTTATGAATAACTATGCCGGATTTAAGACTGATTAGAATGACGATTATGGATCCGATTACAACTAGGTTTCAAATATAGAGGACTACATGTCTAAGGTTACCATGATTATAAGCGGAGGTATGATTTTCCCTACAATGTCTGATAAGAAGACATATATGTATTTACAGGCATCAGATCAAGCTATTAATGGGTTCTTGATTCCTGGTATAGACTATAGATTAGTAAATAAGCTTATATCTAGTTCTGATAAAGACCAAAAATCAGCTCTTAGAAAAGAATTACTTGGAGCACTCCCTAGAATAGTCACTGATGCAACCGGTAAAACCATAGTACGACCATCTAATTAGGTGCTTGATATTTTTATCGATTATGCAAAGGATGAAAAAGCAGCAATAATTGAATGTATGCATCAGCTTGGATATTTTGAAGGTGATACAGCAATAGATGATACTGTAAAGATAAAGAATTATCATACACCTAATAAGTATGTAAACAGTAAAGGTGAAACAGTAAAGGTAGAGCCTAATGGTACAAGATTCTCATCACTTACATCTATACTTGATGATAATGGTAACAGAATAAAGTTTAATGATCCTAAAAAGAGTAGTATAGACTGCTTAAAATTAGCTGATTAGGAGTTCTTTAATAAAAGTAGAGAGCAATAGAGAAATATTATGGCTAGAGTTCTCGATATTCAGTTTAAAGAAGAGGTTAAGAAAGCTATAAAATTAGGACTTATTAAAGGTGATGTAGACAACTATTATTCATTAGAGAATGTTGGCCTTAGCTATAATGAGTTTAGTTGCATTAGACATTCGTTAGCTGGAACAGAAGGAATTAAAACTATCGAATAGTTGAATTCTGCGGCAGTTGTAGCAATGATGTCAGATATTTCTACAAGATCTATTATCTCTGTACAAGAAGTAGAAAGATTGTTTGGTGGTCATCCTGCATTCTATAAATGGTAGTATAGTGAAAACGAGCTCGAAGATAGACAAACTGACCAATTAAAGCGCCTTGGAGGACTTATTTCTACTGGTGCTAATCCTAGAACAGACTTCCAGGATGACTCTGAATCTAAGTACACATGTGCGCAGGTTGATGATTTCATGGTTTCTTCTGAAGCTGATAAGATGCGTGATGGTAACATTGATGACGCTTATTAGAATAGTGTTGAAAAGATGTTCGTGCAGGCTAATACAAAAGAGGCTGTATATAATAAACTTGTACGTAGCGGGAAAAGTAAAGCTGAAGCTGCAAAAATAGCTTACGCCGAACATAAAACACAAAAAGATTTCGAAGAGTTTAGAGATAAATATCTTGACGAAAACGATAAGGCTAGAGTAACTAAGAAATATCGAGCAGAGTACACAGCGTATGCCGGAAAGATATATGACCCTAAAGCTAAAGATCCTATAAATGTGGCAGATGGATCTGCATTCATTACAGATAAGATGTGTGAAAAGCTTTTGAGATCCCTTGGACTATATAGTAATAAAGCTAAATAGCTATTTGCTATGCTTAGAGACCCTAATAGTTAGTACACGTTTAGATAGAAGGCTGATGCATTTACAGAGCTTTAGGAGTTTATCGTTGGAGCTCAGAAGTATAGTGCGTTTGGACACAGAAACGACGAACAGCTTGGTAGTCTGCTTATACCTTATTATAATAAGATGGCATTGTTCCCTATATTTCCATCTATTGCAATGGGAGATATGGGTAAGGTGTACAATAAGATGGTAAATGAAGGAGTGGATATGCTTTTGTTTGATTCTGCCGTAAAGATTGGTAACAAGCATAACTCTAAATTCGAGCAGGGTAAAGGTATAGAAGAGCCATTTATTACATTCAAACAGGATCTTAGATATCTTAGAAAGTAGCTTAATACTGACCCTAATGGAAAGATTGAGATGAATCTTGGTACACAGACTGCTAAGGTAGCACTTGCCAGTTTGATTATTGATAGAGCGAACTATATCGATTCTCTTACGGGAGAAACTATATCTGGATCTTAGATTCTTGATAATATCATGGGTTCTATAAATTAGCTTTCAGATATGGGGGTTAAAGAAGTGGATGATTTGTTCTTTACAGATAATGAGTTCGATATTCAAAAGTTTGCTAAGTTCTTAAATGATGAGCTTACATCTAGAAATGCTAATAAGAACACAATTGACGCTATTACAATCAAGATTGATGCCGATGGAAGTAAACACTTAAATGTACCACTTGCTGCATAGTCTGATCCACACTGGATAGAAAGTATTCTTACTTCTGCTCTTAATAAGAGAATTGTAGATGTTAAGACTCCAGGAAATGCGTTTTATCAGAGATCTGTATTTGCAATGGAGGGTAATATTGTCTCTGATGATGAATATGATAAATTACCTGCGGCAGCTAGAAAGATAATTAATTGGCAGACTCTTAATGAAGGAAAACAGCTTTAGTTTATCAATAATGATGGCAGTATGGACGCTGTTATATCTATAGATTATTTTGAGCACATAATACCAGAAGGAATGTCTTTTGATTAGGCTAGAAAATGGTTGTTTGATAATAAGATTATAGGTAATAGAAGCGATGTAAAAGCTAATACTATTGGTTATCGTATTCCTACACAGGCTTAGTCATCTATACATGCTTTACGATTTGTAGATGTACTTCCTGTTGTAAAGGATACAATTATGCTTCCTAGAGAGTTTACTAAAGTAACTGGTTCGGATAAACAATATCAATGTTCAAACCAGTATAATATAAAAAACTCCTTTAATTGCTGGGAACTCCACATAAAGTGGACAATCAGCAGCCAAGCCCTATTTGGGAAGGTTCAACGACTATCGAAATCATAGTATAAGAGAAATACTTATATGAAGAAGAGAGTAGAGTACACGAAAGTGGAAATGGGGAGCTTTTAGTACATGGTAACAGTGTACTAATTGAAGATATAGTCTGATCTACATAGTAATATGTAGTTAACACAAATGTTTGATATCGATAAACTATACCTTGCATCTTTGGCGTATGACGTTAATGACGGTAAAGCAACTAGAGAATTCCCTGAAGGCACGAAGTAGTATTACCAAAATAAACTTCTTGAGAATTACATGACTCTCCTTAAGGATAATGATAACTCTATATAGATAGCTATGAGATCTATCGATAATGATACGGACCTCGTTTAGAATATAGCTAATCAATTCGATAGTGCTGGTTCAACTAAAACTTTACCATACAATTTCTATACACTTCACGAGTAGACAGATAGACGTAGAGACTATATTACAGGTAAACTTGGTATTGCACCATTTGCTCTTAATGTAACAAATTAGGCTCTTACTATGGCTTATGGAGTAAAGTTAAAAGAGACTGAATTTACTAAGCAGACACCATTCAAGCGCATAGACTTACGTGATGACAAGAATGGTAATGCTGTTATGTCGTGGCTGTCAGCATTTATTAATGCTCACTGTGATATCGTAAAGGATCCATATGTATCAAAGATAAACGTAAATAGCTTTACATACAATATGCTTAATTTCCTTGTTAGAACAGGTTAGGCTGACAATTCTGTATGGTTTATTACATAGCCTATCGTAAAGGATATGGCATTTGCTGCAGAAGCCGCTAGTGGACACTATGGTAGAGATTTAACAAAGAGCAAATATAGAGCTTAGAAGGATGCTACTGAAAAGGCTCTTAGACAATACATAGCTGGCTATCTTGGTAAAGGAAACGAATTGTATAGTCAAGACGTTACAAGGGAATTAGGATTCATAAATAGCGTAAGACTCGACTCTTTGGATGATATTGATCAGATCGAAGAAAAAGTACGAATGCTTGAAAGTAATTTATAGTAGGCTACATCTGATGAAGCTAGAATCGGAATACAAAAATAGCTCGATAAGGAATAGCGTATATTGCATGCTGCGAAAAACAATTCTCCTATTAGGATAATAAATAGTATGTTTGACAGTGATAAATACCTTAAGAATTACGCTCTTAAATATACTAATAAGGAGGATATGTTAAAAGATCCGGATTTCTGTAGAGCCTAGGTACAGGTATATAAAGCATGGAATATTTTACAGCCATTCGTAGATGATATTTCAAAACTCGTACAGCTTACTAAGATCGATACAAAGAAGCAGGGAAATACGCTTGCTAAACAGCTGTTATATAAAGAGAAATACGACTAGTTCTTAAAGGATATTCAGCAAGGTAACACATCTTTTGAGCCAGAAGGCGTAATGAAAATGATGACACATTCTTGGATCGATAAGAAGACTAATTCATTTATGAAAGCAATGAAGAGTATTCTTGCCGGATAGGTATTTGAAGCTACTACGTCTTACACTTCATTAGTCGGTTAGCTTGGTCAGTTTATGAACAACTATTCTTAGACAGAAGATATAGCTAACAAATTAGATAGAAATGTTTCATAGTGCATTAAATCACTATTTATTAGAGCTTATGCAGAAGATGACAATAATAAGATAGACGTTAATAGATTATTCTTTGGTAACAATACAATAGCTGATAGACTTGCTGGTATAAAGCGCAGAATCAATAACCCAGATGATAAGTTGTTCTATTTAAGAAACAACAAATTACTTACATCACTTGTAGAATCAGATTAGGTTAAAGATGAATCAACGACAGGCGCTAATGGATAGACTTATCTAGCCCCTAAGTTTGTTAGTACATTCCACAGTATATCAGAATCGTCATTTAATCAAGATGACTTAACTGATGCATGGGAAGAATTGCTTAATTATCCAGACGATTAGGAGTTGAAGGAATTTGCTAGAGACCTCGTGGTTTATGCATGGTTAACATCTGGTGAGAAATCTGGATTTAATAGATTCTTTAAATATGTTCCTAACTCATGGAAGATTAATAGTGGATTTGTTGGACACGTAGAGTTCTGGTTAAATAAGTTTAATACAAATCTTGAGTCAAGCATAAGAGAGGCTATTATAGATGATATACTTAGAAATAACTGGAATGATACTGATTTTGTACCACAGTACGATTATGAACGAAAGGGTCGAAAGAATTTTACTGACTCCGGAATATATGATCCATAGCTAATGAAACCATTTGCTTTATGTGGCTATGCATTGGACAAAAATTCAGAATATGTTACTACTATAAATAGACTCGATAATGGGCAATATCCTAGATATATTACTGTAAAGGACGAACTGTCTGATAAGTACAATAATAATGTAAATAGATCTCTTTATAGATTGGTTGGAGTTAGTAAATTTGATGGAGTCAAAGATAAAGATACAGGAAGCGTAAGCTTAACAGAAGTTCCAATTTATGTACTATGCAAGAAGAGGGGATTACATTTTAAAGGCAACGATATATTTGAGTTTGGTAATAGCGACTTTGGATTTGGTATGAATTACATTGGTTACCAAGAGAACGATGTGCAATATGCAAAACTTGTAGAATAGGTTAAATAGAATTTCTATATTGACACAAAGAAACTTGAACCAAAAGAGAATAAAACAGAATCTCCTGTAAATAATACTGATGTTACTGCCGTTAGATCAACCGGTAAGTCTGGTGGCATTACTTACAACAAAGAGTAGCAAAGTGCTATTATAAACGCAGTGTCATTCTTGAAAACTAACACTGATCCTACTTAGTATTATGTTATTGAAGGTAAGGCTGGTACAGGTAAGACTACTATAGCTAAAGAAATTCTTAAATAGTTCGAAGATGAATAGATATATGTAGCAGCCGTATCACATAAAGCCAAAGGTGTGATAAAGAATAGTTTTGGAGAAGATACAAGAGGAAAGAAATTCTTTAGTATAGCAAGTTTACTCGGAATGAAAGGTATTAATGATAATGATACATAGACAACTAAATTCCAAGTAGGAACGAAGGTTCCATTGTTGGATACTCCTCCAGCATTGCTTGTCATAGATGAAGCGTCAATGATAACAGAAGATGTTCTTAAAAAGATTATTGATATAAACTCTAGTCTTTCTAGACCATTCTAGATGTTATTCTTGGGAGATATAGGTCAGATACAGCCAATCAGAGATGATCAAAGTGAATTCTATAGAACTCATAAGGATCTCTTAAACAAAAAGTCTGACATATTTAATAGCAAACATAAGTCTAAGCTTATTACCAGAGTTAGGCAGGGTGAGGCTAATCCAATATTACCATATGCTGATTATTTCTGGGAGAATTCTTAGAAAGAGAATCCAGAGCTTAATCCTACACAACATATTGTTAGAAATAACCAGATTACAGATAAGGGATCTTTATTATTCTCTAATAGTGAAGCTGAAGTTTTAAACTCTGTAATCAAGGCTGTAAAGAATGCTGTTGAAAAAGGTCTTACTAATCACGTAAAGATTGTAACATATCATGTAAACGAGAAGACTGAATTAAATCAGAAGATTCATGAAGCTTTGTTTGGCAAAGACTCTGATTATTCCAAGGGCGATATGCTTATCTTTAATGCACCATATGACCTACCTGAGACTAAAGGTGTTATAGAAAACTCTGCTGAAATTCAGATTAAAGATATAGATGATACAGATGTTGACGAATATGGCATACATACATTATACTTAGAAACTACTGGAACCGCTTATAGTGTAACAGGACAAGAAATTAAGGATTGTACTATACAGGTTGTGTCTAGGCAAGATATTGGAAAATATAATCAGAAGCTTGCAGAATTAGCATCTGTAGCCAAATGTTAGACCAATAGAGCATTGAAGAAATAGGCATGGAAGGAGTTCTGGGAATACAAAGGACGATATGCTGATGTTGATTTTGGTTATGCTATTACCGCTCACAAATCTTAGGGTTCTACATACGATATCGTAGTTGTGGACGAGAAAGATATAATGGGTACATCAGCTACTTCTAATCAAGAGAAATCAGAGCTTATCTATACTGCTTTAACAAGACCTAGAAATACTGCTATTGTTATATCTAGTGTACCGGTATCTAATCCTTATACTGGAGACATAGAAAATCCTTCTTTGCCTAAATAGGCTGAGAGAAAGATTGAATATCATCCAGGAAACTGGACAAGATAGGAGGTTAACGGCAATCCAGATGTATTATATGTATTTGGAGATAATACAAACAGAACATCTGGTAGTAATCCTATAAGTAATGATAGCAAGTACGCTAGAGCATATGGGTTAGGTAAAATGTTTCCTAATGCAACAGCAGCTATAATTAGAGGTATGGATAACGCCATGCCTGTATCTACGTAGCATTGGTACGATCCTACAACTGGTAGAACCAGAGATGCTGGTAGATGGAACGATTCTGATATAGAGGAGTTTAAGAAAGTTATAGATGCAGAATTCTAGGCCATTAAAGACGAATGGGATACAGGTAAATATAGAAAAATCTATCTCCCATCTACAGGTTTGTCTAATGGTAAAATTTCTCAGATTACAGAAGCACGTACTCCTGTACTGTTTAAATACTTATATGGCAAAACTGTTGATTTAGCAAAATATGTTAGCACTGAGCATAAGGATACTCATAACGTTTCTTACGAATAGGCTTAGAAGACAATAAGTTCTCCTAATACTATTCTTACAAACGAAGAGATTCTTGCTTTGCATCCGTTTACTGGAGACGATACACATCCTAGAATAGCTGTTGCGTCAGAAAAGACAGACCCAGTGTTCTTCGCCAAATATCTTGAAGATTTCTTTAGCGGAAAAACAACTGTGAAAGATCGCAGTGGCAACACACTTACTGCTAATGATATTGATGCATTGTATATCATAACAAAGCACGATGGACTTCCAATGAGAAGAATACTTAATATACAAAAGCCTAAGATTATACATTTCAGTATAACTACTCTTGGTAACACAAAGTATGAGCCGGGTGTAATGAAGTGGTAGGATATGATTGAGCGTGTCGGTAAATTTATTAAACAAGGTCTTGATCCAAATATGGTTACACTTAGGGTTGACCCAATCGTTCCTGGTGTAACATAGATTAAAGATGTTGACGCACTCATTAAGAGGGCATCTGAATTCGGAATAAAGAACGTTAGATTCTCTGTAATGGATTACTATCGTACAACATCTATCTTTATGAAAAACCTTGGATACAATTATGAGGAACATGGATATATCAAAGTACCTAATACTAATGGAGAGTTTTATACTCATGCAAAACCAGAAGTAATTAAAGGTATATCCGAGAAAATGCTTCAAATAGCAAATAAATACGGTGTCAAGTTGTCTACATGTGCAGAACCAGGTGTTATGCCTGGTATAACCAAGCAAGGATGTCTATCTGTATAGCAGATAAATAATATTCTTGGAACACATATAGAAGATAAAGGTTTAGCCAATAGTAAATAGAGACCACTTTGTTCGTGCTACGGAGGAAAAGTTGATGTACTTAGGTATGATTAGAAATGTGCATCTAGTTGCATGTATTGCTATGCGCATCATAATGGCGATAAGATGCTTAACTATTACAACGAAGATGGTACGCTAAAGGACAATGCATTTACTAGATCTAATCCAAACGATTACTCCGACTCTTTCCAGAATACTTATTCAGACAACGTAGTTGTAGAAGATGTTGTCAAACCATGGAAATCTGATAGTAGTAAATAGAATAAGACCAGAAGAGTGTACCTTAAAGGAAAAGAAAATAAAGGTTATTTTGAGGTTGTTAAAGATTTGGAAGATAATAATTATTCCGTACACTTTAAGCCTACAGATAGTAAGAATCCTAATGCGTTTACTCAAGAAGAGAAAACAATTCTTTTCCAAGCAGTTGCGGATATCATTCCATATGGAGCTAACTTATCTACATGGGGAGAGTTATCTAAAGGTGGAATACACGGTTTAAATAGATTTGCAAATCTCGGTTTTACAAAGACTGGAGAAAGGGCAGCAAAAACAAAAACTGGCAAAGATATAAATATACCTATATTTACAAAATAGCAAAAGTATATCGCTAAAGAAAATAATCCTAAAGATTATACTATGAATTCCGGCGGAGCGTATGGAGGCGATACATATTGGGATGTTATAGGTAGATCGTTTGGGTTGACAAAGATAAATCATTTTAGACCTATAGATAATTAGAACATGTCTAAAACTCTTAGGGACGGAAATGTTAAACCTTTCTCAATTACTCACGAACAATCTAACTATGCAAGAGAGTAGATAAAGCAGCTAACCGGAAGAGAATTACCTTACACACTTGCAGGAGAATTACTTGCAAGAAACTTCTATTAGGTTGACAAATCTGATGGAGTATTTGCTGTAGCGAATATAACTAGCTCACAGAAAGATGTAGAAGGTGGTACCAATATGGCTGTATAGGTTGGTATAAAATAGGGCAAGCCTGTACATGTATACGACTTGAATACAGAAAGTTGGTATTAGTACAATCAATCTACAGGTAAATTCAAGATTGAAGATACACCTGTGTTAACAAAGTCTTTCGCTGGAGTTGGAACTAGGAATATATAGAACTATAAGGTTAATAAAGATGGATAGTGGGTTGACAGAGAAGGTTATGTAGGATACGATAAGGCTCTAAAGGCTGCTAATGCAATAAAGGCTGTATACTAGAAAACGTTTAGTAATTCTTCAACATCTAATACCGTTAATATATATGCCGGAACTGGCGAGAATGCTGATTTAAGCAATTTTGCAATTAGACCTTTTACTCACCATTTTAATGATGGATCGGTTAAAGAATTTTAGTCTGTAGAGTAGGCGTTCTAGTATATTAAAGCTAGCAAGTTTGCAGATACCAGATCTAATGATGGAAATACCAGGTCAAGCGGTAAGTCTGTATAGTCTGAAATTATGGGTACTACAATAGGATCTTAGTTAAGATCTTTAGGAAGGTAGATTAGAAACCTAAATGTTTAGGCTTGGGATAGGTCATCTTCTTTGGTTATGAAGCAATTGTTAAAGGAATCATTCGAGCAAAATCCACAAGCTCTTCAAAGACTTCTCGGCACTGGTAATTCTACTTTAACTCATGTTCAAGATAATGGTAAATGGGGCAAGGAATTCCCTAGACTTCTTATGGAAGTAAGAGAAGAACTTAGAAAGAAGCAGAATTCTTATAAAGTTAAAAATGATTAGGATATAAAAAACGATCTTAAAGAACTCGGAAAGAGAAGATAGGACGACTGTAATAAATAATTATTATGACGTGTTTGTTAAGAAATAAAGAAAACGAAGCGTTGTTAAATGAATATGAGGGTATTTTAGGTAGCCGAGAGGCTGCCTATTATGCCTTATCATAGAACAACGGATATCCTTTAGATAAGGATTTGAATGGTAAAGACTCCGCACTGTATAAGGATTTATTACAGCGTAATGGAGGCAGTAGAGAAAAAGCCATATTGGAGAAGGCTACTATATTTACGTCAAAGTTTATAGAAGATCACTATGACTGGACACAAGATAGAGTAGAGCCTACAATAGATGACTTAGATAACTATAATGGAGCATTATAGTTTGATGCTAAATCATTTAGCTCTATGGCTCAAAATTATGGCTCTAGAAAGGATAATTTCATCCTTGCTTAGTAGTAGGAAGGTAAGACTGCTAGAGAGGCTACAGAAGCCTGGAATTAGGCTGAATACGAACGTTTACACACCACTTTAGCAGATAGATTGGAGAAATCATTTGGTCTTACAAAATCTGTAGATAAAGAAGGAAATATCCTTCTATCTTCTAAAGATTTGCAGATACAATTCGTAGACTATATACGTAGTACATCGTTAAAAGATGTAGCAAAAGCTTCCGGTTAGTATATATCTAATAAGCTTAGTGCTATAGGTAATGTGATTAAGGTAGCATTTGGAAGAAGTTCTGCAAAGCTTAATACTGAGTCTCATGAGATATGTCATCATTATCTTAATATGTTTCAGAATTCGCAGATGGTCCAAAAGGCTCTATCTGATATTATGAGTCAGTACAAGATAAAAAATACAACAGAAGCAGAAGAGAAGCTTGTAGATATACTTGTTAGTAAAGCTAATGATATAGCAGAGCGTACAAAAGCATCTGATATATGGGAGTAGTTTAACACGTAGGTTAGAGAAGCTTTTAAAGACCTAGTTATAGACGACTCTAATAAAGAGATGTTGCACGAATATCTTGCTTAGTCATTCTTACTTAATCTAGACATTAATTAGGTTAAAGTGTCAGCAGAATTCAATAAAGTAAAACTTGAGAATAAAGCTAAGTTCTAGCTTATGGCTGATAATACACTTAGTAAAGACGAGGCGATATAGAGACTACAAGACTTATTTGACACGTATGATCATATTGTTTCTAAAACTCCATCACAGATAAGGATATAGGACAAGCTGTTCTAGACTATGCAGAAAATGTAGAGATAGTCGGATGATGATGCAATCTGTACATTTGTAAACTATGTTGTAGATAGAATTGGATATATGGATCAGAATGGAAATATAACAGATGGATCTATATATAAGTTCTTAGAGAACGCAAGAAAGAATAACTTTAAAGGTATCACAGCTCAATAGCTCATAGATATAGATAAGAACTCTATAGGCTTCTTTAAAGAGGTGTTAAACCAAATAAACTCAGCTAAGGTGTTCGGAAACTTCCCTGCTATATTAAAGACTCATATAGATCAAATAAACGCATCTATGTAGGATATTTCAGTATTGTATAGAAATGCGTTACACACGCTTACAACTGGTATCGTGGATCAATATATAGATGAAAACATGGGTCTTGGTAACATAGAAAACGCTAAGATTGTGGCTGAAGACTGGCTTCTTAGATAGGCTATGTATGGAGATATAAACTGGCTAGAGATGTGGGCTGGAATGTACGGTAGATCTAGTTCTCCTATACTTAGAATACTGTACAATAAAGTTAATGATATCGACTATGATAGATAGGTATTCGTAAACAATATTGGTCATCAAATAGATGCTCTTAGACGCAATGCTTGGAAAACTATGAGTAAACTTGTTCCTGGTAACCCAGAGATGGTTTTAATGGAATTTGATAGAGACGGTAAGGCTACAGGTAACTTTAGAACTGAGTACAACCAAGGGCAGTACGAATAGGATAGGCGTAAAGAATAGGAGCGCTTAATGGATAAATATGGCTACGAGTAGGACGAAGATACAGGAGAGCTTATAGATAAGAAGACAGGTTGTAGCGTATATTAGGAGAGATGGAAGTATACTTCATCTGGTTGGTAGAGGCCAAAATATTATGATTACCTTGATGAGATGGATGCATTTGATGACGGTAGAAGAATAAAGTAGTACACTAGAAAATATTACCAGGAAATGCGTTCTACTCCTGTATATTAGCCTAAGACAAAGAATGATCCTATACCAGCAAATCCGCATGGTCACGGTTTATCTCCTGACACCATAAGAGAAAAACAGAGAATAGACGAGGATCTTAGATATTACGCAAAACAGGCTACGAGAAAAGACGGAACAGTGCATTATGAAGACTTAACTCCAGAGTAGCAGAAATCTTATTTGTTGGCAAAAGAAGAGGCTGAATAGTTATCTAATCCATTTTATCCTAATGGAGAAAAGAAGGAAGACGACAAGTATAGGATGGCTATAGAGTTAAGATCATTCAACCAATGGGTGTCAGACTAGACTGATTACGATTAGGATAATGCAGCTTTTGTACAAGAGCTTAATGCAATTACGGACCCTGTAAAAAGAGATCAGTTTATAAGACTTAATTCAACAGTGGCTATAAATCCTTTGTTGTACAAGCTTGCAAATGTTGGGCAGTCTCAGTATAATGATCCTGTACTAAAGTATCTGTAGAGCGGCCTTCTTACTTTGACAAAAGATAATAGAAGTATATCTAAAGATTTCTCCAGATTGCCACATGATTCAGAAGCGTTCTTTGCTAATGCGCAATAGATCGAACAGGATATAGAAGATTCTGGTAAAAAAGGAACAAAGTCTGATTTTAGGAAGTATTTTACTTACAGACTTGCTATGCAGCCTGGCTTAAACAAGAGTAAACTAGACTTCTTTAGAGATAAATATCTTGATAGAGCAAAGAATGGAGAACTTAATCAATTCTTTGGCTAGGATATTACAACATTTTCTGATACAGATTTAATATACCTTATTGACCATAGGTTCTTCTTTAAGAATACAAAGAAGGGCCCATAGCCTCTTGACTGTTTCTATGAAATAACACCAAAGAGTAGTACGTTTGTTTATAATGGCTACACATATAATTCTATTATACTAAAACCAACAGGAAGATTTTCTAAGAGAAGTAATGCTACTCCAAGTAAAATCTATGACGATAGGTATGATTTTTAGAGAAAAGAACCAGGATATTAGCTTACAGACAAATATAAGGACAAATACTTTGACTAGGAGATAAATTGGAACTCAGATATCAGAGCGCTTTATGATATGCTTACTAGCACAATGAAGTAGATGTATGAGAAAATACCAGCCATTAAGTCTGGCTACAATAATGCGCTTCCTTAGATAGAAGGTACTACCGCCATGCTTTTATCAAGAGTATTTAAAGGTTCTAATTCCGCTAAAGATACATTTGGATATATTGGAAAAGCTATGGTAAGCATAATGCCTAGTGATACAGATGTTGAGGTGAAAGGATAGAAACAAAGAGTTACTCCTAGCGGTGAAGATGAAAGTACAGTTCCTATTAGATTTGTCAAACGATTAGACCATCCAGAATATATAAGCTCATCTATTTGTAGCAATGTTATACAGTTTGTAGATATGGCTAAGAATTATGAAGGCAAAATGGAATTACTACCTGAAATTCTTGCTATACAAAAACAGCTTAATCCAGAATATAGAGAAGATAAATATAAAAGTTCTAGATCAGGAAATGTTTACAAACATTTCAGGAAGATGGATAAGTATAGTAGTCAGAGAAGCGAGGAAGCTATAAATACACTTCTTGAAACATAGTTCTATGGTAAGAACGTAGTATCTGGTCTTACTAAAAATAACGAGAAGAGCGATACTGCAAGAGCTTTAATATCTAGAGCTAAAAGGTATGGTTCTATTCATATGCTTGGTCTTAACACAGCTTCTATGACCGTTGGTGCATTAGATGCAAACTTATAGATATTTAAGGATTCTCTTGTAGGAAAATATCTTACAATGAAAGATTTTGGCTGGGCTATAATTAAGTTACTAAGTCCTAAAACTATTATGAATAATTTTAGAGGATTAGGAAAAGCCTAGCCAACAACTAAAGAAGGAGCTCTGATGTAGATGAATCAAATAAGTAAGAATAACTCTGAAATATTTGAAAGTTTACACAAGGGTTGGTTTAGAAGATTTTGTCTTAAATATCTCATGATGGGTGGTTATACACTCGGTGACTATATGAACAACTCTATAGTAATGATGTCATTCTATCATCACACTAGACTTTTTGAAGATACATCATATGCTGGAGTTAAGCCTGGATTCTATACTCGTAACCAACTTATAAAAGCATTTACTGACGCTGGATATACAAAAAAGTAGGCTAAGGCTGTATATTCTGACTTGCATACAACATTATATGATGCGTACGATTGGTAGCCAGGAGATTATCTTCCTACTGTAAATAAAGCGTTTGAGAAGTATGTAAATAATAAGATAGCAAAGAACGTAAAGAACAAAATTGCCCAAAGAACCGCTTTTTATAATGGTGTTATGCCGGCAACGGAAGTATCTAAAGCTAGACAGAATTTGTATACTGCAATGATGTTTATGATGCGTAACTTTATCGTAGGCAATATATATGAAAGAATGCAGAATGCAAACGATTACATTGTAAAGGAATTAGATGAAAATGGAGTTCCTGTAAAGAATCCTAAGACAACAGAAGAAGCTTAGAGCTACGGATATTATAACTATGAAACCGGAGAAATAGAAAGAGGACATTATACGTCTATAGCAAATTTATCAAGACGATATATAACCAATTGGGTTTATGGATTACGTGCATTGTTGTCTAAAGACTATACAAAGAAATAGGAATACAACGAAAAGAGAGAAAAGTTAAAAGGTATAACATAGCTTGAAATCGAAGGCGTTAAAGCAGTGTCTGCTGATATTGCTATTTGTGCTGCTGCTACATTGGCTTCTATATTCTTAAAGATGAAAGCTGACAACGATAAGTCGTGGTGGATACAATACTTATACTTGATATCACTACGTCTTGCAGAGGCTAGAGGTACAAATCTTGACCCAACAACTGTTGCAGATTTTGTAGGATCTATCACAACATTATAGTCTGTATGGAATGATTTTGGTACAGGATTTACATATATGCTCGACGCTCTTGGTCTTACTGGTCACAATCCTACTGACACTGTAAAGTCTGGCGCGTATAAAGGGTCTAGCAGATGGTTTAGAGACGCCATGAAGATGGTTCCATTTAGTAATTTATATGAAGATGCTAACTATAACACATTGAGAGCTAAGTAGAACTATTATAGAAACAAATACTGGTATTTGCATTTGTTCGGAAACGATTCTACAGGAAATTCTTCTGGCGAACCTGTAATGCCTGACGATTATAATGACAACAACGACTCTTTCGGAGGAGGATCTTTCGATTCTGGATCAGACTTTGGAGGAGGAAGCTTTGATGGAGGTGGAAATTTTTAGCCATAATGACTCTATCTGAAATTCATCGAATTATCGACGATTCTTTTGAAAAAAAAATAAGGGGAGGGACTGCTTAATTGCAATCCTTCCCCTTTTGTGTTACCTGTAAATATGTCATCAATTGTGTATTGGAAATCTTCCAACGGCATTTCTTTATTCACCATTAGTACACAAGGCATATGATTAATCACGTTTATGATATTATCATTATAGCCCCAAAAAGATGCTATTTTTAAGCAATCTTTCAAGTCTAAATCACAGTTACCCGTAATAAGACTCTTTCGTTTTCCCGTTAAGATAAATCCATAAGCTACACAATTTGTACTATCAATCATTTTGTATCTAGTCGTATGTAAGTTTTTACACTTCTCAATACGGTTGATACGGTCAATAGAATTTTGTGTAACTTTATCACACTTGAATAACATGTAAATTATAGGCATATCTGTTGGATGATCTAGATCTTCTGTAAAACATCCAACGAACTGCTCATCAATATCTGATGGCAGTATATTTTCATCAAGTAGCGGAATTACTACTTTGTCAAAATCTGTCATAGGTTTAAAGTTTCACTACCGTCTCCAGTATAGTAATCATAGCTATGATCCCAACTATTTGTTCTCATGTGCCATAAATACATGATCATAAAATCATGTATTGCCACGTCTCTAGAAGTAACTTGAAACGCAGATAATCTGAATACCCTTATTTCATTACTACCCGTTGTATCGATAGCAATGATATAGAATTCAAATTCCCATTTATCGATTTCATCATTGCTTAATTTTAATACATCAGCCAGGTACCAATATACTGCTTTTTGATAAAAACACAATTGCCTACAGTAATCAAATTCTTTCATACTGTCTTCAAAGTGCCATAACTTAGTTGTAGTCTTGATATCCATAATTGTACACGTTCTTGTGTCAAAGTTAAATGTACAGCTATCAAGCAATGATTTACATGCGATAGTAGTATAAGCTCCATGATTCAGTTCATCTATAACCCAGTAATCCCAGTTTATCTGGAACTCGTGGTATACATGAATATTACCATGCTCACCTGCTCTTCGTATTAATTGTCTAGCTAGCTTATGTTCTCCAACATTATGCTGAATCTTCATAAGCTGATCTAAGTCGTACTGAGATATAAGTATTTTCTTAGACCTAATAGCTTCGATATAATCCTTATACTCTACGCTTATTTTAAGCGCTTCTGAGAGGATTTTATCTTCGCTCTTGCCAACTATACTATAAGACTTACGATAAGCGTCTGAGAGCTGTTTATTTAGCTCTATTTCGACGGTATTTATTAGGTTTTCACAGAACTTTTGTGCTTGTGCACTTTTAGGCTTATCACCATCGAATAGCACGTAATCGTCCCAGAATTTATCTGGCTGAAGCAGGAACTCATGAATCATGGTTCCTTTACGTAACTGTGGTAAATCTAAGCCTTTCTCTTTACCATCTAACATCCTACGAAAATAGGCTGGTCCCTTATTCAAGAACCAGCCTATAGCACTATTACTAATGCGTGTGTTATCTTCGTAGTATGGAATGTCGTATTCCGGTATTTTGTACTCTGGTGTAATCATTAACAACCTGCGCAAACGTTATTAAACTTCTCTTTCAGGCATTTTGCATTAGCCTTCTTTCTTGGATGAGGCTTTATAGAACCTTTGGATGAAAGGTTCATATCCTCAAACAACTCTTCATATGTAACAGTAGGATAATCATTAGCTTCCTTTACAAAAGATGCTATGTTATCAAAACTGCATACCTCGAAGTTATCCTTGATAAAGTCGGTTAAAGACTTAACCTCTTTCTTATCATTGAGCTTATCGTTCAATACCTCCATTATAAGAGATGGAGACATCTCATCGAACTCACGCCAATAACGGATACGAGAACAACGATCTATCAAATACTCTGATATTTCGTTATCATCATTACAAGTAAACAAAATCATATGCTTACCCTTTGTATCAGAACCATCCAATACCTGTAATAATACAGAATCATCGTAATCCTCAAGGACCTTATCAAGCTCATCAAACAAGAAACAAACGCTTGTGTTGCCAAGCTTCTCTACAAGATTTCGAAGGATATATGGACGTATGTTTTTGTCTATATTTATAATTGGAAGACCACTCTTATTGGCGATAACTTTAGCCATTACAGTCTTACCAGAACCTTTTAATCCTGCAAGCATTACACCAGTAAATCCGCTTTCAGACAGATTATAGCTATTAATAACCTTATCTATAAAGCGTTCGTCACGCTGTGTACAATATACCTTAGAAGGTAAAGATAAGCCACTAGACTCTTCGAGTGAGATTGCGTCAGTATAACGATCTACATTAATATTGTAAACCATTCCTGGTGTCAAATCACACTCAAGACCTTCTGTGTTAAACTTAAAGTTTATACTCTTACCTACTTTCAAAAATTTCTTTTCCATATTTACTGATATTATAATACTCAAATATTGGTTTTTATCTCTTCTATCATCTCGTCTACCTGTTTGTGGTTACGTACGAGATAACACTTCATTTTACTTCGATGTCGTTTAAGATAATGCTTAAACAATTTCCATCTAAGAGGGAATGAATCTCCCATAAGACCTTTGCATTCTACTACAAACCCTTTTCCTATGAAGTCAGGTAGATATGTTAAAGGTCTTATTTTTTCACCTAAATACTCGAACTTATCCAGTAATACGAAGTGCTTTGGCTCATATTTAACTGGTATTCCAGCCTTCATAAAAGCTTCATAAGTATAGCATTCAAGTTTGCTCCTAAAATGGAGACCATACTTATCGACCTTAGTCGCATTTCGTACCCTGCCTTTAGATTTCTTGCCTATCATAATAAAAGTTCTTACCTCTTATTTTAGATACAGAAGTTTTATTAAAATAGACAATTTCACCGTCAGTTACCTTTTCTTCATCAGCATGATGAACACATGCACATATACATCCATCGTCACTATAACTATCCCAGATAGTCATTTGCAACTTATTTGGAAGATAGATACGCATAAATCCACCTTTGCTAAGATGAATTTTCTTAGTCAGCTTCTTTGTAAGCCATTTATGCAATAGAGGAGACATTACTGCACCTCCCAGCACACCAAGTAGGCATCCTATTACTACATCAATCATATTTCTGTAACGTTTTTGTTAACCAGTCTTTCATGGTGCTAAATCCGTTGTCACGAACAGCATCTGATAGATCTTTGGCTTTAAATTTCTTATTAATGAAAAAAGCATCTATTTTGTATTGTTTACTGTACTGTCTAGCCTTACTCATACCGGTTTGATCTCTATCATACAGTATGACTATATGCTTCCACTTAGAACGTAGAGACCTGAGTATATCTTCAGGTATAAATACAGTTTCACTAGCAGCAGCTATTGCATTAAAACCCATCTCGTAGCAACACATGACATCTTTCAATGACTTTGTTATTATGAGTAGGTCGCCTCCTTCCTTAGGCAATTCGGATAATCCCTGTACGTGCCGATTCGTCAGATTAGTACGCCATTTAGTAAACTTGGAAGCAAGTGGACGATAAATCTTAAACTTATCATACACTTTATATGCATACATAGGACTATTTTCTTTGTAGATACTTCGGACGATACTATTACAAAGAAAGTATTTAATGCTGAATACATTGAACTTCTTTAGGGTGTCAATATGTATTCCAAACTGTTTCCAGTATTGTTTGTCTACATTGGTAAACGGCTGTCGAACTATTCCGATATCGGTATCTCCTTTCGGAGTATCGTACGTATTTGTCCTTATGGTTGTATTAGGATTTATTCTGCGTACGACTCTCAATAATTCTCGTTCAAGTTCTTCTCTAGTCGTTATACCTTTGTATTCTTTTAGGAATTTTAGAGCATTTCCACACTCTCCTGTTCCAAGGTCTTTCCATAATAGTCCTCCAGTTTTAGAATGAAATATTCCAAATGAAGGATTCTTATCTCCAGACCTTAAAGGGCTATTCATAAGTTTTCCAACTTTAAATTGTCCTAGACAATACGTATAGATGTCTAAATCATTTACTTTGTCCAAGATGTCTCTCAAGGACATAGTAATCGCTGTTCTAGTACTATACATAACTTATAAGTTAGTGATGTGTAGCGGGATCGAACCGCTATCATTAGGTACCCTATGCTATTCCAACTTACACCAACACATCATACAAAATGAGCAGTTTAATGACATGCTCAGGTCCAGAACAACACTTTGGATAGTTTACGGACATATCCAGGTCGGGATTAAGGATATCCAACCCGCACTTACGTAGCGTACACGCGTTTGAAATCTGATTACCAGGAAAATCTGGCATCTTAGACAAATGTCGACCTATCACAGGTGGATAGGATTATTACTTTCACAAGCTGTAATCCTACTTGTCATAGTAAAGAACTGTGGCTCTGTGGGGGATCGAACCCCACTGGACTTTTGTAACTATTTAAAATACGCGCCGATAAAAACGTCTTATGGTAGTTTTCGCATACGTCCATGCACGTGTCTCGCGACACCCTTGCGAGCCTTATTGGAGGCATTTCACCTCCAAAGGGTAACTGAATTACCTAGCTCCACCAACGACTTTATATGGCAGTCGTATCCACTTATCGTATAGTTTGACACTCCTGCTATGTAGACGGTATAAGAACCATCTATCGGATTTCATACAATCAAGTAGTATTTCTGTTTCTTCAGGCGTAAATCCATCAAAAGGGAAGATCTGATGCGCCTGCTGCATCCGCAGTTTCCGGAGTAACGGTTGGTGGTACGTTAAGCGGATCGTTGTTCTCCTTATCGGCAACAACTGGTCGCTCCATAAGATCGTTCTTAAAGAGCTTAATCTGCGAATCTGTGTTAGACATGTCTTCAACGAAGATTCCGAGCTTACTTACTTGAGTATAGCCCTTCTTGTCGTAAATAACCTTCAAACGGAGCTTCTTCTTAGTAGCGATCATAGGATCAAGCATTTGCTTTGTCCAGTCGATCATCTCCTTAAATGTAGAAAGCTCTGCATCTGGTCGCTGTGGATAGAAACAGTCAAGAATCTGACAAACTCGTCCAAACTGAGCGTTATCACGCTTCTGCAGGTCTTCATCTGTCTTAATATATATTCCCTTTGTATTCTTCCATTCTGTCATAGTAGCTGTTTGACCATTCTCATTCTCAAATACAATCTCGAGGAAATCGAGACCCTGAGGAGACTTATTGCAGTTTACCTCTTTAAGAGTGATATTCTGGTTAATGCCTACTGGCATATAACTACCATTACTAAATTCTTCGTTGTTAATTGCGGCTGTCTTTGTACTAAACATAATCTCTATTATTTTAATATACGTAATGCTAACATATCCATTTTATTCTCAGCATAGTATGCTGTTGATCGAACAAAACGATATATCAATTTACTTAAATATTCTATCCCAATGTGTTGTAAGTGTCCCATCTTCATTACCTTCTGCAATGACAATATCCTTTCCAGCTATGTGTCTTGCACGAGCCTCCATGATGGTATCAGATGTACCACCCTTAAAGGATATATGTGTTTCATTTCCCTTGCGATATACATAACCTACCGCATCGGCTAATCCACACACAATCTTACTCAACTTACCAACTAAGTCGAGCTCTTTTGCAGAAACTTCAACACCGTCCTTTTCAGTTACGGTGTCTTTAACGTGACCTACAAGAATAAATTCGTCACACAAATCTCGGAACATATCAACTACCTTCTTTACTGCATCTCTAAGATACTTATAACCGGCACCATTAGGAAGAGTCGTTACGTCTGTGCCGTCCCATTTCTTACCCATTGGAGTTTGGCGGTAGAGTGTACAAGCATAGCTCATACAAATATCTTCGAGTCTTGTAGCATTGTCAATAGTGATATGCTTATAGAAATTATGACCTACTTCTTTATTCTTGGCACGAATGGCACTTGCTGCTTCTCCTAAATCATTGATCGTACGACACTGGATGGCCATCGCATCAACGAAGACAGAGCCTCCCTCAAGGTCTATGATAAGGTTATTATCCAGCTGTGCAAGACAAGATGTCTTACCAGCCTTTGGAAGACCATAGAGTATAAGATATCTAGGATTTTCAGAAACTGCAGGAATTTTACTAGTAGGTAATGTTAAACTCATGATACAATGATACTAAAAGTTTTAATTAAAGCTTAATGTTAATATTAATGATTGTCTTCTTAATCTCTGGACTAAGTGAAGAGATAAAGTTGTAATCACTAAAATCAGAGTAACTATAAATGTCGGTACCAATCTGGATCTCATCATTGTAGAAAATGATAGGGAGACCATTCTCAAGACGGTAAATCTTACCGAGCTTAATACCCTTCATAATACTCTTCTTCTTGCCATAGTTAGCAAGAATGTTACAAGCCTTTGCGAACAAACTGTCGCCCTTCAGAGGCTTGTAGATATAAGTATGATCCAACTCGTCGAACATGGCATCAATCAGATCGTCCTCCTTCTTTGTGTTAAACAAATAAGAGTTGTTCTTCTTTACAGTAGAAAGAATAATATCATCGAGAATCTGAGAATAAAAGTTACCATTGTTAGTGTTCTTAATGTTGTTGTCAGTAAACTTAATATCGTATGTTGTCATAATTCAGCCTAAATTTTAATTGCTTAACTTTCTATCAAATTGTTATATGCTAAGTCATTCTGGAATTCAAGTATGCAGGGCTTTCCTGCGTCTCGATTCTTTAAGATGTGTAGATACACCTTATTCTGAGTAGGTAAATGGCTCGGGCCGTATTCTTGTATTCCAAGAATTTCTGGCCTATGAATAACTATAACATAATCACTAGCTTGAAACAAAGCATCAGCAGATGAAATGTCGCTTCTCATAGGATAATGCGACAAAAAATTGTTTATTCTTTCTGGCGATTCAATATTTCTATTCATCTGTGCTAGTTGCAACACAGATGTCATAGGATACTTTTTGGCGCTTATGAAAACTCTTTCGAGTTCTTGCATGGTTTCTATAACACTGCCTATCGGCTTTGTTAATAGAGCATGGTCATACATTATTACAAAGTGCTTATTTGTACCTTTTACGTATGCATTATAGAAATACCTAATAATATCTTCTGCTTCCTTGGGAGTTGTAGGATTATCTACAAACCATATAGGATACTCCTTTAGTTGATTAGATACTGAGATGACTTTTCTGAAGGTATCGTCATCCAGGTCCGTTTCCGAACTATACAGAGTCGAAGTCGTTTTCCTAAGCTTACTAGAAAGCGTTCTTCCAACCTGCCTAAATCCAACCATCTCTAATGAGAAAATCAGAATTACTATTTCTTCGTCAGGATTCAAATCAACAATATCAGTTGAAATCTCATTTGCGAATGAGCTCTTTCCGCTTCCTGAAATACCAGCTATGGTGTAAACGGTATTTGGTTCAATACCTCCCATACACTGCTTATTAAACTTGGCCCATCTAGTCTTAAGAGAAGTTATAGAATGTTCTCTTCGACCAGATATATAGTTTATAGCTTCCTGAGCTACAACTGACATTGGTCGTATAAGATTAGATAAGTTCTGTTCCATAAGTCGATTCCTCAATTTTAGAGTTGTCTTGCATTTCTTCCTCAGATTCTTCCCACTGATGGTCTACGAGCCATCTCCACATCGTCTTCATATAACTTAGTTTACCCTCGTTAGTCTTTTTCTTCATTTCGAAGTCAAGACACTGAATAAGATGTTGAGCCATGGCCTCACTTTGGCCTACATAGACATTAAATAAATGTCTACATTTGTTAACGTTGGCTCTTAGATAGTTTTTTGTACCATCTGGTCGTAGAACGTATATTGGGTACATCTCATAAAACAGATCGAAATAGTCTTGTTTAGGGCGGACTACATCCTTAAGCGTATCTGTTGCATGATATGTAATTGACTTACCTCTCTCGATCGAGGTAATAAGTCCCTGAGAAATTAAGTTTGATATTTCTTCGTCGCTAACTAGGCTGACAATTTTGCGGACGTCTTGATTATAAGTTTTTTGATTCTTATCCAATACCAAACTTAGGAATATTAATTGATTTGAATTTAGTCCTGGAATGTCCAGGAGTTTTGTGTTTAGTTCAATAATCATCTTATATACGTTGATAAACGATTAATCATCGAAGATTGTCAACTGGCGATTGACAAACTCACTAGCTATCTTTTTTGCTTTACTAATGTAGTATTGGTAATCCAGGTGACGGTTTTCTATTGGTGTGGCATCTATCTTGTTAAGGATTCGTACACCGTACTCTGTTATTCTTGTTTCAGAGCGCTTTTCGTACATTTTATCCTTAACACGTATAAGATAGTAGCCACTACTTGACGCGTAGTATCTATTAATACGTTGAATATATTTTCCTCCATACTCAACTTTTGATTCCTTGTTTACGCTTTGTGACATCAAGAAATCACGGATATCTTTATCCTTCTTAATAAACTTGTCTATCGGTTCATTGTTCAAAAAATAGTTTATCACAGCTTTGGAGATAACAACTGGTGTCATACTGTTGTTAAGACCAATTTCTGTGATAAACCTGCCTTTCTTTTCTATCAGTCTCGGATCTCCAGATTGAGAATATCCTTTGTGAACACCAAAGTAATTGTTCACGTCGTACTGATAAAACGACTCGTAATCATCGGACTCGAATGTCAACTGGGTTAATTGCTCGACCTCCTTAATTGCATCGGCTATTGCGAAGCGGGCGGATTTGTCAGCAATGTAGACGACACCATCTGTATTGACTTGCACAATCTTACAATTCAATTCCAGAAGTCTATCCACTAACATAAGTAGTATAAGTTGCCCATTTATACGTATCTTGTATACGTTAAGTGGATCATATGCCCAGCTACTTTCTTGTTGCATCTTTCCTGTAAGAGCATTGAGAGCCTGTTTAAATGCCTTAGACTTCAATAACTCTCCATTACGTTTGGCAGTTAAGCGCTCCTTGTATAGAGTGCTATACACATTCCAAAAATCTTCTCCTAAGTGAACCGGAAGCCAATGGTTTATTATGGCTAGCGAAGGATACATAGACGTAACGTCGGAGTGTCCTATAAACTGTTCATCTGTAGGTTTGTAGACTCTAGGTTCATTGATGGTGTGTATACCACCTTCACCTATAGAGTAGCAAATATTTGAGAGAACAAACTTCTTCTCATAGTTTTCTTGTTTCTTATCAGACTTACTTGCATTACAAGTAGCATTCTTTACATCCAATAAGACTTCTTTCAACTTTGGATTAGAATATTGTATGAATGGGAGTATGATATCACATAGATGAATGTCTCCGACTTTTCGAGTTCGAGTTTTCAATTCATCTTTTGTAATTTTGGCAGTACTAATTGTTTTTCGTAAGAGTGCTTCCTCTCCAAATCGTACGCCACTCATCGACAGTGCATCAAACCCCCATTCTTTTTCAACTTCAAGACGTAGTTCTACATCTTCTTTTACTTTATTAAGCAAAGTTTCAGTAGCATCTACGTCGTTAACGTTATACTCTATCATAGCGTCAATATCACATTCCTGGATCTGCAAATCAAAGCTTCCTTCATACTCTTGCACATTTGGCATATGTAAGAGTATTTCGATTTCTTTTAAGCTTTTCTGCTGTTTGGCACTATAGAGCATCAACATAAGGTCAAACGAATAGAAGTAATTTGCATACTTATACGTTTTAATCTTATCAATATTGTCTGTTTTTTCCGAACTTATTATTTCTTTACTAAGATAATACAGAGAACTACAAATTCTCGAGTATCCTAGTCGCTTCATTCTATTACAGAAATGTATAATGTAACTTATGACTATATCGTCATAATGTTTGTTGTTATAACCGCACATTATGTGATCAGTTCTGTGTATATAGAAGAAGTCAACTAGTTCTTCTAGTTGGTTTTTACGACTGGATATCTCGAATTTATATAGGTTATGATTCTCTGAATCTTTACAAGTACAATGAAAACAGTTTGGAAAAACTTCTATGTCATATAGAACTACTGGTCTTTCCTTTACTATCATAGTAGTTCCAACCGGATTCGAACCGATGACCTCCGGGTTATCTACCCGGTGCTCTGACCACTGAGCTATAGAACCGACCCCGTCGGGTCTGCATGACATACACGATATGTGCGGACGCTGATTTATGTTTTACGTCTTTCGGTACCTTTCTCGCTGCCACATATCAGTACCACATGTTGTCCCTAGTGAGGGTTTGCACCTCGCAGTCATATCCTTTCGGAGCACACTAGGGTGACCAGTGGTGTCCTGGTCGAGTTTAGAAGACTAGCGCTTTATGCTGCTGCACGCATTTTGTTTGCGTTTGGCAACAGTATTCGTCCTGTCTTCTTGCGATGGTCTTTAAGGTTTGTACAAATAAGATTACTGCGCTTTGCTTTTACCTTATTCGTCTCCTTACGAGCCATCTTCATGACTTTACTGCTTTCTGGAAGATTGTTTACTCCTCCATGCTTAGCAGTTTCGCCATTATCTTTTATCTGAGCAATTTCTTGCTCGTGGAACAACTCGTTAGTAGAAGAGAATCTACCAATAAGCTGTAATTTGTCATATTTAGCGACAACTAAGTCTCTAATATGTTCTTCTGCGGCATTCTTTTCAGCTTCCCAAATTGGGAACTGCTGCGCATAGAACAAGTCATCTTTCTTGACTGGGCATGGGTGCTTTCGCTCCCACTTCTGCAGCTTGTGCCGAACATACCCTTCCATGAGCTCGGTGCGGTTAAGCTTTGTAGTCTTTTTGCGAGATTCAATCTCGACTAAATTACGCTTGAGCAATATGAGCCAAGATCTCTTTCGACGAAGACCATGGATACCATGCTTCTTGCAGAACTCAGAAGTAGTTCCGTGAGACTTGTTAAAGTCTTTAAGCCACTTCTCCTTAATGTCGCGATAAGCTTCAACACAATCATCCAAATATTGATTATTCTGGGTATTCATAACGTTATCTCCTATAATTAAGCTGCTTGTTTAACTGACTTTTGTTTAACTTCTTTGACCTGGGTAGGCTTCTTGTTTACAGCCTTAGCCTTAACCTTGAGCCCACGACGAAGCTTGCGTCCTTCAGCCTTTGAGCCGTGACGGAAGTTATACGTGTTCTTCTCAAGTGTCTCCTTAGCCTTTTTCTTAGCTCTACGGAGATTGTAGAAGTTAACACTAGCATTCTTGGAGCACTCGATAGTGTGAAGATCTCCTCCCTTCTTGTGCTTGTTGTGGTTGCCTAAGGAAACGTCTATACCAGCCTCCTCAAATGGAGACCTGCTATCAGAACGATACTGATAGAATGTAGCATTACCTACAAGATCACGTAGCTTTGCAACTACGCTCGCCGGTACATCCTTAAAGAATGCGGTTGAGTTAGGAATACATGCGGACTTAATACCGCAATCTTTTACCAACTTCTCAAGCTCTTCCTTCTTCTTCAGAACGGAATCGCATACAACTGTTATATTGTACGTAGTGGCGTTGTCCCACTGCTTCTTTGCGATGTCTACTACCTTCTTGGTATCGGCATCATTAAGATGCATTCGCTTGCATCGACGGGTAATTGATGCGATATGACGAGCCTGAGCAACTTTACGATGCTCTTCCTGCTTCTTCAAACGCTCCTCCAGAGTGATTTTAACAGGCTCTGAAGCCTTTTCCTTCTTGGAGTCGATTAACTTATCCATGATGCTCTTCTTGCGCGCCTGACGGGCCTCTGCGCGAGCCTTAGAGGCAGCATACTTAGCCTCCTCCTTCTCGGCCTTAGCCTTCTTCTTAGCCGCCTTGAGCTCGGCATGCTTCTTAGCCTTCTCTGCATCAGCAGCACGACGCTTCTTAATGTTCTCTATTGTCTTATTAGCAGCACTAGACTCTTCCTTCTTAGCTGCCTCAGCCTTAACTGGTGTATTTCCTATCTTAGCCTGAACCTTCTTCTGGTTCTTCTTATTCTTCTTTGACATAATCTTGATAATTTAATGTGTTAATAATGTTATTTTTAAGGCAAGGGATTCCTTATTTGTGGTTCGTGTAAGCCTCGATCTTACTCCTTTCGGCGACCCTTATATTTGTCTCGAACCTATAGCATTTAAGCCGCTAGATCCATTTCGAACTTATCTGCAATAGTATCCTTAATCTCAATAGAAGTCTCATTATTAAACTTCTCGAGATTAGCGTCAAACTTATTTGCTAGTAGTTGCTGCTCGTGAATAAGCTGTGCAATCTTTGCTGATGAGAATATCTCACGCTTAGGCATAGCCTTTAATCCCTTCTTTGCCTTAGTTGATGGATCAAGTGTCTTGATCATCTTGAGCTGAGCTATAGCCTCCTTTGCCTCACATGCTGCAAAAATACTATAGTTATTTGTCTTCTTAAAATCCTCATAAGAGAATGTAGTAGTACCTGTATTAAGAGCTACCAAAATACCCTTAATCATAATACGCTTCTCGCTGAGTTGTACAATCTGATTATACAAGCTCTTGAGATCTAAGCCAGAACCCTGCTTAGCTGCAATTGCCTTCTTAGACATCAGGTTCTCTGCTCGAATAATTCGCCAATACTTATTGATAGTAATATCAATGTCCTTACGAATTGTAATAATATTTGCTGAGTTCAATTTAATTGATTTCTTATTCATATAGTTTGATTAAAATTAAACAATTTACTTGAATCAGCCATTTACCTAGTTCCTATACTACATATTACTGTAATAAAGGATAAAAGGGTATCCATTGGTAATCCTACCCCGCAGGGCGGATTACCTATTCTCCGCAGAGAACTTTTAAGGATGCCCTTTAATATAAACTAATAATATTGTTATTGTACTTCTTTGCAAACAATAACGGTAATACCATGCATGAATGTGTATTCTTCTGCGCACAGTTCGTACACCATTCCCGCAGGAACGCTTCTGTTTATGGCATTACTCGTTTAGCATTTACAATTCCGTACTCCAACTCAATCATTGGTTTACCGATGCAGTCTTTAACCTGCAAAACTTCTTTACGTCCGTTGATATTGATAACAATTTTCTCAGGATACTCTTGCTGAGCGTTAAGCCTTGGCCCTGACACCCGGGACCCCGCAGGGTCCGCTCCTACGCCATCAGCAATGCTAGAATTCTGGCATACTTTTGTCGCAACATCATACAGTCGTTCTACGACCCAGTTAAAGTTTTTATCTTTAACTCCTTTCATCACAATTTCTTGTGATAGTCCTTCCATAATGGCCTTTTGGTTAAGCCCTGTGGAAAGACTCACTAGTGCATCCCATACCTTAAGAGCAAAGCTCTCAAATGGTAAGGTTTGCTCACAGCCGATTATCTTGTTCCAGAAATGGAATCTAGTTGAGCCGAGAGTAATACTACCATCATTGTTGATGGTATAGATCTTGTACTTCTCCGTATGGTCCAACTTTTCATAAACGGCTGCCTTAATTTTCGGTTCGGAGAGCATTACGGCAATAAGCTTAACGCTCTTCTCTGTTAAAACAGCCTCCATGAATCTTACGCGATCTTATCAGCTGGTTTTGACTCTGCCTTCTGGCGCTCGTAATCAGCAATGATCTTCTCGTTTGCTGAAATGGCAGATACACACTGTGCCTTAGCCTTCTGCAACTGCTCGATCATGGCGTCAAGACGAGCTATCTCGCCACGGTTGAGATCGTTAAGAATACCACCCAAATCTCTAGGATCTGAGAACACAGCCTTAGAATTCTTGTCCTTGAGAGCGTTCTTGACAGCCTCTTCAGTGGTCTCACCAAACTTGGTGCTATCCTCACCGAGAGGAATATCGATCTGGTTATCGGTGCCCTCATTGAGACGGCAAACGACATCACCGATTGCGTTTTGTTTTGTTGCCATAGACTCAATCGTGATATAGCCGATCGAGAAGCGACGAGGCGAACGATTGAGTACAAGGTTTATATTGGAGCTCTGCTTAGCCTGCTCCAAAACCTTGTCATAGTCTGGGTTGAACATACGGGTCTGAGGAGTAAATACGTCCTGACCAAACATTCTCGCACCGAGCAAGCTCAGTGGGGTACGATTTGACTTAATAGTTGTTTCCACGATGTTTACATTAATTTCTGACATAATCATATCCTTTTTGATATCGTTATTGATTAACTAACGATATGATTGAAAAATATGGTGTATTTTGGCTACACCTTTGCCGTTGTTTATTGAATAAAGCAACGCTGATACGAAGATACTCGGTTACTACTTTGCTTACTTAGTTTTCTAAAGAAAGTTCTACTATTGTAGACGCTTTGTTATAGACTTAGTCACACTCTTCCTATTACAACAATAGGGTAATAGGCCTGTGACGGGAATTACATACGTAAGATGCAATTAACATTTACTGGATTATCCAGGCCCATCGTCTAAAGCTTTGAATGCTTTCTTTGCATAATCAAATGCCGAACTATTTTCTGCTATTTTGTTCACGTTTTTTCTAACTTAACTATTCTAATCTTCGTTGGTGAAATTTTGCAGAGCAACTAACACTCATAGAATCTTAGAATTCTTATAACCCACGAAAATATGTAGAATCTCGGTCGTATTTCCCTTACTATACTTACAAGATCTTACTACATGATTGTTATTAAAGCAGATAATCTCTACTGCTAACTTATAAGCGACTGTCAGCTAGGTCTCCTTACTGCAGTACTCGGCTTATGGCATGTACTCAGCGGTTGGTTATCGGAATGTCTCAGGATCAAACCCATCACGGACTTTACGGCTTTTTACATCTTTGCTGATGTTTGTAATTTTTCTGTACCGGTATTACTGCCTCCTATTTATAGTGCACGAATATTGGGAATTCAACCCATACATTTCATTTTGTCACCCACTTATAAACGTAATATACATGTATAGAGACAGTATACACATATAATATACACAGTCGTTTTACAACATAGAATATAAGCTGCCCATCAACTTCCTGTATTGCTTCGAACCTCTATGTTTACATATACTGTTGCGCAGTATACTTTAGCATGGTTAGCATATCGGTTGGCACTCAATTTCTTCACCTCAAGCCCTTACTTACAACGTAAGATATACTCTATGAAGGGACATCAATTTTTGTTAAACATGTTATCTTTTAAACTTTCTAGATTTTCATAGCTTATATCTCTTGCATACAATATACGCATACATAATATACCAGCTTACTACTCTGTAGAGACTATGTAATATTGTATATCATAGTGCAAATAAACTATTAGTCTAAATCGTTTTGGATGAAAGTGGAGGTCAAATGATCCTGGCTGGATATATCTCGAATCAACTTTCTACCTGCTTTGCTATTTCTTATTCTAGGATAGCTCTCCATCAACTTTCTTTGACTGTAACGGAGTCATCGATCATAATCTCATGAACGATTTAATTTTCATGGAAATTGGCTATAAGTTCGGATGGCCTAACATCTTAATTATAGCTGGAATAGATTTTCACCGCGATCTTCACCCGCGTACGATACTCCCGTAGAGCTTCGATTAAGGGACTGCCCAACCCTTGTGCTTGTTTCACTTTTATATACCGCATAAACAAGAAAAGCCTGGCGGTCGCAATCAGACACTTCTACCCCATCCCTGGCACCCCTTCAACGGAGTTGTACTGAATCGAACAGTAAGGTTTTGGTATAGTCAGCAAACTCATTTAGTTTACTCTGTGTGGTATTACTCCCACAGTATTGATGCATTACTTCGGCCTTTATACTAGCTTTGGACACTAGAAACACTACCTACGGCTAATAATACTTCTATGTTGTTTGGGGTATCCTCGGTTCTTCCAGCACCATGCACCATACCATGTATGCAATTCTGTTCACCTACTGGGGACCAACATAGTTCGTCTCGTGTAACGTTTGTATATGCTTAGTATTATCACATATAATTACGATACGGTTCATTACGCCCTTCTTGGGACTTATGCGTTTTTAATTACACTACATCTTTTTAAGGTGTATTCAGCCTCATCCAGCTTGTCTCCAGACGGTTCTCACAAGTCCAGCTGTGCAATTATAGGAGCTGATACAACGCTTCTCCTACCTATATCAAACTGTTTCAATGTTTGATACATTTCATCCTACCTTTTGAGTGATCTCGCCCTGCAAGACAGGGTTAACATATTCTCGGATCCAGTTAATATTCGTACGTAGACTAATGGGATCTACTATATGTACTTACCTAATTATGGTATACAGGGTTCTTATGTTTACTTGCATACATTAGAGGCGATTTGAATATAATCACGGAGCTCTCCCTTACGAATGGTAGAGTTGTGATTAGTGGAGTCGACCTTTTCTCCAGGTTCCATAATATACAGAAGTGGTACATACGACGTATCTGTCTTCTTAATTATGGTGCGTTTAACAATCGTCTTTACAGGCGACTGTTTATGGTTACAAGCTACAGGCTTTTCTACCCTAACGGTATCATGCACTGTATCAGGATTAGCACGATTCACTTGACCAAATAAATGATCCATTGGTTGCTGTACAGTAGATGCTGCTACTGTTTGCACTGTCGTTGGAAGGGGAACATTCTTAAGGTCGGCAATATTCATGCCAATAGTAAGAAATGCTGCTCCTAGCAACGTAATTACTAATTTTTTCATACTTTGATAGTTAAATTATTTGCGTTCACTTTGCCACTGGATATCGAAGGCTTTCTTAACACGACCAACTAGTTGTGAACTAGCTTTCTTAATTGGCCGTATTATTTTTTTACCTGAGCCTTGGCTTTACCCTTAGCTGCCTTCTTCTTATCCTCAGCTGCCTTCTTATCAGCTGCTTCCTTAGCAGCCTTGGCAACAGCCTCTTCCTCAGCCTTGATCTCCTCATCGGACTTGAATTCCAAGTCGATGATATTCTCCTTGGCATAACCTACGAGCGGATCAGAAGGATTACGGAACATATTAGAGATGATACCAGCATACTGGGTAGCGTTATCAAGCATTGAATCAGACTTAACTTTAGCCATCATCTCTGGAGTAACGTCACGATAGTATGCACGCTTAATGGCGATAACAGTCTTCTTTGCAAAGTTGTTACCCTCCAAGAAGTTCTTCTTCAAGTTCTCGACAAACTCGCCTGGAGCTGCAAGAACCGCTGCAGTAGCCTTGTCTGCGAATGCGATGTTCTTGTTAGCAGCATCGATATGCTCCTTAACACGATCCTTTTCTGGCAGCTTGTTCTCTGCCTCGAGCAATGTTTTACCCTTTGATCGAACATCGTCTGCACCAATGATTACAAGGCACTTTACAGCGTCTGCAATCTGATCATCGGTATACTTGCATACGCCGGTGTTCTTGTCAGTAGAATGGTCGTGAAGCTCACAGAACGCAGATACAGGAGATCCTGACGTAGCGGTAACGTTGAAGAAGTGAGCACCAATTCCATAAGTAAGCGTTCCGACACGACCCGTAAGCTCAACAATCTTGCGAAATGTGTCATGGAAGCTCATGTCTTTGATGCGCTCGAGGTCATTCTTTGCAGAAGCAAGAGCCTTCTCAGCATTAGCCTTATACTCCTTGTCCTTGGTGTCCTTAAGTGTCTTCTCGGCAGACTCGATAGCGCGCTTAGCCACAATAGAGCGATATGCCTTATAGAAGTTTACACACTGCATGATGCTATCCATCAGCTTAGAATCACGATTCATAGCCAAGAAGCCAGACAAAGCCTCCTTAAGCTCTTTTTCATCCTTGATCTTTGTAGGATCAAAAACTTTACCTGCTGTAGCTGCGCGAGCCTTAGCGTCATCTTCGAGCTTCTTAGAAGTCTCTTCTGACACCTCTACAGCTGAACCTGTTACCTCAACTGCATTCGGATCGTCTTTCGAAGGCAAAAGCTTTGTGTCATCGAATTTTACACCGATCTCATTCAAAGCTTCAGTAAGCTCTGGAAGAGCAGCCTTACGGATTACAACCGCAAAGTCACTAGTACCATACTTGACCTCATTACATACGCATACAGCGATACCGAGGGCATTAATATGATTGAGCTTGTCGATAGTTCCCTGTGGGAAACCAGTATGCTCAGCAGCCTTCTCATCCAAGAAGAAGCGATCATGAGCCATCCTCAACAAGTCTACCTGGTGATTACGATCCATACTTGATCCACCTGTTGTTGTGAGCATAGCTGCAGCATCAACAGCTGCATTTGCACCGTTATCACCATTGTTATTATTCTGAGCAACTCTTACATTGCCCTTATTCTTTTTGTTAGCCATTTTGATAATGTTTTTAAATGTTATTTACTAAAATTAATTAATACTTTTCTGGGCAACTAACTTAAATTCAACTTGTGTCGAATATGAAGTTCGTTTTTAACCAATCTCGTGGAGGTTTAGTGAGCACATTAATATGCTCGTCTTCACCCAAGTTAAGCATAGTAACAGTATCAACTACAATTGTGTCCTTACCTGCTGGTTTTGTCTCGGCACATGTACCGGCGCCCTCTGAGGGTTCCAAAGCCTGAAATGAGCACGTCGGTGCCAGCATGGGAGCTGTAGCTTTAACTGTACTAGCTTCACTTTTATGGTCAACAAAGGCATAGTTGACCATACTCTTACCGGTAAAACCGAGCAAGAGACTTACGAGAATGATCCAGAACAACTTGTTGCTCTTATTGTATCTTGCGAAACCAAGAGCTACAAAAATCGAGAGAATCAATAATAAAAGTGAAGTCATTTTGTTAAACTTTTAAGTTATTTCTAATTTTCCTACGAGTGCGACTTAACGCAGCTTTTATAGTGCCTGTAGGAGTTTTAAGCACTTTGCTAATTTCATCAACCGATAGATCTTCTACGTAAAATAAATTAAATATCTTCTGTGTCTTCTTAGGGAGCTTTTCAAACTCTTTTAGAAGAGATTCGTACTCAAGAAGATTGACAAGATCTTCTTCTTCCGAAGAATTAGTCAATTCAACAGGTAGTCGGCCTGTATCTTCTCCTAATTCCATAGATTTTTCCTTTACTTTTCGTAGATAATCTATAGCTGTTCGATTAGCTATAATTCTCAGCCATCCGCCAAAAGACGAATAATCTGTGAATGTCGAGAGTTTTTGATGAACCTTAAGAAATACTACATTAGTAAGATCTTTTGCTTCATCCATGTCGTTCACGTAATAAAAGAGCACGTTGTCGACGAACTCCTTATAACGGTTAAACAATTTATTAAACGCTAGCTCATTTCCCTTTTGAGCTTCTTTTATGGTCTCAATCTCAGATTGAGTGATACGCTGATACTCCATATTGTGGGGTAGGGGAGATCTCTCTCACCCTACTCCTGATAAAACGGAAGATCATATACCATCTTTTGACGATATAATGACCAAACGTTGTTGACGAAGTTGTTGAAAAGAATTATTTTCATATCCTTTCCACAGGTTTTCATTTCTACTTGTTCAAGTAGTCCTGCACCGATACGCATACGAGTTGTAAGTGTTTTGAACTTTATAGAATTGGTTAAGACTATTGTTTTCATAATCCAATCACCAACTCTACGTAAGTGTTCATTACAACAATATTCGTATATACAATCTTCGTCTAGGCTATTTCCAGCACAGAATACGTACGCTCCATCTACAAAGCCCTTTTTAAGGCGATTGTGGAACCAGTTAATCACGTCTTCTACACTTTCACTTTTATAGCCTAACAGACTAGCTCTGTAAATTAGCATTTTAGGGAAATACTCCATTTTTATTTTGTTTAATTAAATGTTTTCTTAATAAACTTAGAGAAATCTTCAAGATAATCATCTAGAAATCCAGCTTTCTCTGATAAATAATTATCAAATAGAGCCATATTGCTGCATTTACATGATATTTGGTAATAGTTTTCTAGGAATTTATAGTTGTTTTGGAACCATACTACCCAGCTATTAACCCATACCCAAAATGCGTATTCTCCAGCATTGAAAGTCTTGTTAATACATCCTAAGTTTATAGAGTCTGCAAAATTAAAGTTTTGAGACCCCTCATGTATCCCAAGAGCTTTTCTTAATGAAGAATCTTTCTCATCTGTTCGAGGTTTTCCTCGTCCAGTGTTGTAGATTGCTACATTTTCTTGATATACACGGTCTATCCATCGCGTCTTAACAGCATACTTAATTCTTTCGTGTGGTTTCTTACCAATATTTGATAATCTACCGAATTCTGTACACCATTTAAACGCGAGGTCGACAATATAAGGACACCTATCCTTTATCATCGCTTTATATCCCTTTGTCATAACTAATAGGAAGAAGCTGAGGAATCGAACCCCAGTCCCAAACCGAAAGGTAAAGGAAAAACCAACTTCTTCTTCTTTCCACTTAGGTAGGAATCACCTAGACTAAACTTACGCTACGTGAGTATAGTCTACAATGTTATTTACATTGTCGTTTAATTTATAGTATAGTGCTTAACGTATTTATCTCCTCTGTCTGTCAAAACCAAACACGCCCGTGTAGACAGTTTTACAACATACCTAGGTTGCCCAAAGGGAGTCTACGTAATAGCGTAGAGGAGGAACCGTGGACGTGAGGGGAGTCGAACCCCTGTCCAAACAGATTATTTCATACACACTGTACAATCTTTGTAAATGTTCCGATGATCAGTCAGAACATTCGATTTAAGCCACTTTAGTTGCGTTCTAAGACATTTTCGGAAGCATCGTGGTTAATTACTCCACTTATCTCCTACAACGCCTCAGAACGCATTTGAATATGGCTAAAAATATATAGGAATCCTCATGATACGAAGATACTTAGAGGGCTATATTCAGCATTTTTGATATATCTTGCAGGGTTCAATCTTGGTTCTCCGCCAAGTTGAGTCTCCCCGATACAATGATACGCACAAAACATATTGTTTGATCTACTGTCCCAATTTATTGTGTGGGTTCACATCTCTTCTTCTCATCGTGATACAAAGATACTTGATGAGAATGTTAATTCATTCTGAGATCCCTTCTCCGACTTCGCCTAAAAGGTCCTCTAACGGTGCTTGAGAATCTGTGTACGTGATACGAGGATACTTGTACTAGAAGAAGAATTAGAAGCGATCGAACTGATAGTTGGCATAATACCAACAGTTAGGATACTTGTCGCGCAACTCACGGTCGTGCTTCTCGTATTCCTGGTTCAGGTCGGTCATCTGCTTACGCTGATCCTCATCGATCTTCTTCGAGAGGTCACGGAACTGATTTGGTGTAATCTTCTGATCGTCAGGAACGGCGGTACCATCGTCCTGCTTGCCCAGAAGACGAGCCAACAACTCTGTACGCTTCTTGAGAATGTCAAGCGTAATTTTCGCCTTCGCACGGTCCTTACGGACATTGAGAAGCTCCTTAATACGGAGGAAGTCAGCACACTTAACGATCTCTTTGACTTGGGAGATCTTACGTTTCTCCTCATCTTGGCGGATCTCTTCTGCCGCCTTGTCTGCGATGTCGGTTACGAGGTTACCCTTAACCAACTTCTCTACTACGTTGTCTACTGACGCATTCTGCTGCTCTTTAGCAGCACCTTTTGTTTCTGCTTTTGCCATTTTGATAATGATTTAAAATGTTTGTAAATAAAATTAATTAACATATGTTACTTCGCCGATACTCCATGATGGATTCTTAACGAATACCTCACCGTTACTATTAATGGTGATATCACATGGAGCTTTGTGGGCGCAGTTAGCCAAATGAATGAGTGCGAATCTAGCCTCTTTAGCCTGATCCTCACTAGGATACTTAGACTCGAATGCCAATGTCTTGACAGTCTTGCCTTTTATCTTCTTAGTCGTATGCACTGGTATCTTCCACATAATCGAGAGGATTTAATTTGTTCTGAAACTTGTCACGCTTATAAGCCTTTGCTTTGGCTTCTGCGTGACGTTGACGATACATTTTCTTAGTATTACGTTGCGTTCTACACATAATTACATGTTATTTTGAACTGTTTTAAATACACGAATAACATCGGTAGAAATACCGTAAGAATCACACATCCTCTTACTTACGCCACCAGATATAACCTTGATAGCGCCAATAAGAGCGTCGCTGTTAGGCTCGTCATTTATAGCCTCTGACAATGCAAGTAACAACTTCATTTTGGAGTCAAAATACTTGCCAAACTTCTTTTTTACGTAGATACAAGCAGATTCTACTACAGATAATTCTGTAGCATTCTTAGCTTCTGCATGGCGCACGATAATAGAATTAACTTCTGTTTCATCCATTGCAGATGCATGGATGTTTTCAATAGTTGGTTTCATTATTTTCAGCTGTGAAGCCATATTCATAACTTCATTTGTGCTGAGAACCGAACCCTCATAAGAGATAATAATGTATCGCTTCATAGTTAATCCTCCTTTGACATTATGTTAGTACTGGAGGATTGAATAAGCTGCACATGCTTACCATCTATAATGGTGTCCACAACCTCTGTATTCGGAACGTCTGGTGGAGTAATAGCTTGATATAGATCTGGCTTATCAGGCAGGTTCAGATATACATGCTTGTTCAAATCAAACTCATTGGATATACTGATCTTAGTCACTGGTTTACCAGATTTCTCTAAGACTGATACCACGTCCTTCATACACTTTTCAGGTATACTGAAGAACACTGAGTCCTGATGTCTCCACTGACTTTCTGATCTCTGATACTCTATAGCATCAGTACAGTCAGTAAATGTAGGATTGTCAATTTCCTGCATCATGTTGGTCACCATGAGCGAATCGTCATGTCTGATTTCGCTCTTTGTCTGCTTCACGTAGTCACATGATGACACTGTAGCAGCTACAATAAGCATGATAAAGCACATGCTAAGCTTTTCAAATAATCTCTTCATTTTGATAATTTATTAGAGATTTAACAAATGTTAACTATCCGGGATTTATAGATACACGGAATCATCTATTGTGGACCAGCTAGGGCTTGAACCTAGGACCTCCAGATTATGAGTCTGTTGCTCTAACCAACTGAGCTACAAGTCCAAATGGCAGTTTTTCGTCTTGTTTTTACCCCTTTCTTAGATACTGCCGAAACTCTCCCCAGGGCGCTATAATGCGTGATTTTATACAGACTTGAACTGTTATGTAGGCCTTTAACCTAATAAATCTCGGGGACAGTATAAACTGCCCCCTTGAAATGCAATTAATCAAATTTTTCCATCCAATAAGATACAAAATATATAATACTGGAGACCAATATTATTACCAACCAAATTACAATAACTATCAATGAGAAGTTGCTAACCTGGTCAATAACTAAGTTTTTTGAGAGTATCTCAATAAGTGGGAAGCCTGAAAAGAACATCAACATTATCGAGATAACAAATTCTTCGCAATCTCGTTTCATAGATATAATGCTGTTTGAGATACTTCATCATAGTCGTCTTCACTAACAAACCATGAATCATTATCTTCTGGTAAATAGTTCTTTCTAGCTCCAAGATCTACATCTTCTAATGATAATACACACATATCATCAGGATCTGCAGATTTGTAGTCTTTTAACTCTACATTTACATCACTACAATATGCTTTAAGCTTACGTAATGATGCATGATGACGCCTGATTTCTAGTTCACTATCAGACATCTGGCCATTCTTTCTACGTCTTGCCATGTTGTTATGGATTAATAAATATTACACTGTCTTCACGACATGTGCAGGTTATTTCACTCTTTGCATCTACTACTCTTGGGCAAGAGAATAGATTATCGAAGATACAACCCTTACATGTCGTTTGACGTTTAGCCCTAACAACGATGCCATTTAATTTGTAGATTCTGCCAGGACTAAGTTTTTTACTCATAGTTCACCAATTAATTGTAGCTTGTACATTGGCTGTTTGACTGGAACCATATCATACCCTTTACGAGTTTCACCAACTTTTCTCAATACTCTAGATATTTCTCCAAGTTGATATGTCCTACGTATAGTAAATCCTTCTCCATCGCACAGGATGAAACATACAAATCTTGCAGGATTAGCATACAGTTTATCATACAATGGTGATACACTGTGATAGAATGCACCAATACCTTTTGTGATACTGATTTTATCCATATCTTCTTTACTGACCATAATTTTTGCAGTTCCTCCGTATTTCTCAAGACTGCGGGATTTATACTGATAAAATTTTCCAGTCTTTATATCTCTAACTATTGTCCTCTTATCATGAGAGCTATCGATAACAGCCATTAAACCACCTACCATTGTTCCACTTGGTAAGACTCGGCGCACTATATCATGTGGTTGAAATTTCATTTGTGTACAAATTTAATTTTATAACGCACTATTGATGTAATTACACCATTTCTTAATCTAATGCCAAGTGTAGGCTCAATAGAGAATTGCTTGCATACATTGATATAATCAACAACACTCTTAGAGACTGGAATAATCTCTGAGAATCCTGCTGATTTATCAACATACACAGCCATATACTTAACGGTTTTGCCGTTAGAACTAGGTTTCTGTACTATTTGTTTAATACATTCAACCTTACAAACCATTGTGTCGATTACAGCTTTTTGCTGTGCATGACACTTCGAAGTTAGAAGCAACAACATTGCTATCACAACTATCGCTATTAATAAGTCTGGACCATGATCCGGCTTCTCGTATAATTTTACAGCCATTCTTAATCATCTATAACTTTAACTTGTACAACTGATGAGTCAAATCTATTGAAAAGTACATTCATTCTTGACTTTGGTCCTTCTGATAATACGACTATTTTTCTACCAACACAATCATCAACAAGACCCTTGGCTTCTTCTAAGCCCAAACCTAGTTTTGTCTTAATCTCTTTTACGGCTAATAATTTGTGTTCAGTATCATATGATACCAATACAAGCTTAGATTCAACATCTTGTTCTGGCTTCTTGAGATCTCTCATTGCCTTTAATACTACTGCTGATGCAATTTCTGTTTCAGCGAGACCATTTGTAGTCTTTATTGTAACCTTGTTATCATCGTCGATAAAAATATCAATCATACTAATGAATCGTCATAAATTTAACACTTGTCTTGCCAGCTCCTGGAACATTTGAATGCTTGTTATTAATATAACTATTCAAAGTATTCTCAAGAGATTTAGCATTGACCTTACTTAACCCTGAAGAGATGATCATTGTAGATCCTCCCTCCTTAGCAACTACCTTGTAGTTAAGATATTCAGCATCTGGTTTTCCTTTTGCTGATTGTGGCTTAACTGCTTGGTTATGCGTCTGCTTTTGTTTCTTCTTCTGGTCCATCAGCAACAAATGGTTTACAATCCAACCCAATGTTCTTGATAATCTCAGGCTCACTGAGTTTATCCTCTGCAATCTCACTAATGCCTGTAGCAATAGCTACCAAGTGATTGAGATTACTGATATCATTGAAGATACCTCTAACCTCAACTGTCACGTTGATAGTCTGCTCATCTGTCTCCTTGTTCTTCACAACACCAATTGATGTGAGAATTGGTACATGCTTCTTGAACTTGTTCTCTACATAACTTGGAGAATCAAGATCAACATGATTAGGTGACAATGTGCGAGACACTGTTACAACTACTTTACTACCATCAGCATAGATAGCTGACTCAAACTGTGGGTACTTTTTGCCCATTAACTTCTCTAAAATGTTCATAATTTTGATAATTAAACATTATTTACTTGCATAGGACTACTTCTCACCTATACTTGAGCTTTGTGTTCCATCTGTAATTCGGTTTCCCTTTGGAGGCTTTGGACTCCCTACGGCTACATTAAACACTTAGGGTTGATGCAACTCAACCCTTATGTTTTCTAACTAATTCAAAATAACAGTTATCTAAGTTATTAGTGCAATAACTACACCATCCACTTTGTTGATGTAAACCTAGATTACACATGTAACAATCTGTAAAACAAGATCTGTTTTTTACAATTCTAAATACATCTTTACAAATTGTAACTAATTGCCCTGGTTTGTACACTTTATGAGTACCAGATGTCTTCTGTATGCTCTTCTTTGTCGAATTCATTCATAATACTTATTTTACTAGTTTAAAATAACAATTAACAGGCACATGTCCCCAACAACCAAATTGTTTGCATTTATTAGGCCATCGTTTGTAATTTACGCAATGTTTACATGTTGGCGGTTCGCTTGCTTTGGTTATCCTATACACATGTTCGTCAACCGTTATTAGTTGACCTGGCTTATAAAATTTCCATCGCTTATGAATACCAGACATACTACTTTACAATTAGTTCATCTACCTTAGACTTCGCTTCCAAATAATCAACACCATAATCTGTCTCAAGGTCTGTATCCATGAGGTCAAGATCATGTGTGCCATCGAGAGAGTCAAGCAATGTCTCAGTACATTTATAGTACTGTTCATATGCTTTCAGTTTATTCTCTGCCTTAATATTTCTGCCTTTATAGACATTAATACTAAAACAGGATCCAATAATAGCGCCAATAACTGCTCCTACAAAGAACAAGTTTAATTGGTCCATGAAAGAATGTTTATTTTCATCCATAATTATATAATGTTTGATTAGTAATCACACATAATGGTATACCTATTCTCACGAACCAATATACCTTGGAAAGAAACCATAAACATAATAGTTGAGTGGTGACTGGACTCGAACCATGTGACTCACCTAAATGTTCACTAGAATGCCCTCACATATGCTCCTGCATTTTAGGATGTGTGCATTATCACCACTATCCGTCTCTCCAGATTGTCATAGAACATCCGCAGCTTTTGTTGCATACGTTCTCAAAGCTCTATTGGACATTCAGCATACATGTAATACTACTATTTCACCCTCTGTGTCCTACAATCGACAATCTAATAGCTTTGCAAGTACTATTAGCACGTGTTATAGTCATGGGCTTGGGACCATGAACGCCACATTACTACCTACGATTTATCACGTTAGCGTAGGTGCTCCGTCATCCTTGTTTATATACCGCATGAGATAACGGTTGACCACAACTTCACAGACCATTGTGTTCAGAATATGTCTATGAATTGCTTTTACGGGAATAAAAACGTCAGACTATACTTAGATGCAAGTATAGTTTCGTCTAGGTCTCATCAGTGACGATTTTAGACTCTTCCTAGCTGAGTTTAATAAGAATGTTTGTTGAAATAATGTTCTTTTGTACTTTTTAAGTATTCTCCACATGTCTCTTTAGTAAGATATTCTTTGTCAGAATAAGCATCAAACTTACCTTCTTCCACTTTTCTAAAAAGAAATCTAATATTTGCCATATCATCAGAATAGCCTGTGAATTGCAAATGATTTTGCTGTAAAGATAACCATTCCAAGTATATTTCGTAGTCTCTTTTAGAGAATTTGAACCAACGAACATTGTTCTTGCACCATCCAAAGTAGCTTGGATTGATCTTAAGTATACTTGTAACTGGCATTCCCTTATATTTGCCGAATGTAATCGTATTCATTGTATTTTGTTTTTATTTGTCTTACAAAATAAACATACCACTATCTTCACAGACAATGATATGTACCACGCTTATGTTGCTACGCTTAGCAATTAAATAACCTTTAATTAATAATGAGCATATTTTTTTTGTGCAATTAATATGGAATCTTTTTAAATAATAACGGATTGGAGTCTTTATGGGCCTTTCACCCATTAATGTTCTTCAATGTGTACTAAATACTTAATATTCTTTCCACATAAGAGTACTCTGAGGTGAATTGTTAAACGGTAATTGATATTTTACGGCTACACCTAATGCCAACCAATCTAATTCGAGCACGACTTCTTCGTTATTACTATGACCGTGATATATGTGAAACGATCTACTACCTTAATCTTGTATTATCAAGTACAATAGGTTTCCGTGTATGTCGGTTAGAGCTATATACCGATCATAAAACCAGACATTTTTGATCATACCCAAACATGGGTATCTATGATCAATATAATTTGTTCCTTTCATATTGATTATGTTTTAATTGTTATATGTCTTTATTGGAGTAATGTTAGTTACGTAATACTCTGTCTTGTCTTTCCAATGCCAACGCTTATTTATACTCTTGCGTATTGAGTCTTTATTCAAATATTACATCTTCAACTGTCTTGCCAATCAAAGATCTTTTGTATTCAGAGTATCTTGCAGTATTTGGGCATTCTACAATATATCTGATAAATCCTGCTAATTCTTTAGAATATGGCAAGCTAATCATTACCAATAAGTCTTTTACAACTTTTTTGGTAAGCGCATTCACTCCTCCCCATGTATTAGGAAAGTTGT
>OBCH01000005.1_pt1 | contig 90459 bp, 116 predicted proteins | sample 1495941 | NCBI WGS metagenome assembly OBCH01 (sample SAMN03418276, study PRJEB22391) | human gut metagenome | biome: human-gut; feature: organic feature; material: feces | host: Homo sapiens | place: Tanzania | collected 2013-01
TATCAGATGATTACAGAGCCTATTTTGCTTAAGCAAAAGTTAGATAGGTAATACACTATATATATAATAATGTATATATTATAATATAGATAGTATGTATAGTGTATATTCTTTGCTTCTTTCTTACGAAAAAAAATAGGATGCCAGAGATACCAGCATCCTATGATCTCTATGTGTACATTTCACCTTTGCCAGTAAGCAGCCAGGTAGCCGAAATGTTATATACGCTCACCATAGGAACCAGCCAGCTCACATCAAAGATGCCTCTGGAAAGATCCTCTCTCTGTTTGGTGAGGTTACGTCTATCTATTCCATACAGCCTACAGTACGTGTTTACACCTCGGATGATCCTCTTAGCTATGAGATCATCCAGAGCCTGGTAGAACCTGGAAAGAATGTTCCTATGAGCAAGATCCTTATCCATAAACGTGATATTTAAGATGATCAACGTGTTTTTTCAGCTCCAGGAGCTGAAAAATACGATCACTGGAGCCGTTTATTACCTTCTCAGAAGTAATCGCAACAGAAAGCGTTTTTTCTGCCTCAAACAGCTCTTTCTCGCTAACACCTACTTGATCCACTGACTTTCTGTAGAGATCAAGAACCAAACTTACCATTTTATCCATACCTATTCCTCATTAAATGTTTCCGTATTCAGTTTAACACAACGCTGATCATCATCAAACTCCAGGGCTATGTGAAAGCCAGGAACGATCCACTGGCAAAGCTCACCAGCATCCAGAGGTGATCGGCTGGAACACTCTCCCACTACCTTTGCGATCTCCTGGTATTTCATACCTTTCATGTTCCCCAGGCTTGCAAACTTATTCTTAAGATCAGAGCCAGGCTTCTTCTGGCTATTCGCTACCAACATGATCAATGTTACCAAAGATCCTAATAATATGATCCACCACATATATAATTCCTTTCTCATTTTACACTCATACAGAGCATTACACGATATATTCCATACACATCCTTAAGACATACATCAAAAGGGGCAAATTTAGGATCCTCATTAAGAGATATACACTTAACAAAGCCTTCTCCTTGATCCGATGGGGTAAGGATCTTTATTACCTTACCATTACAGGTATCAAGTACATAGGCTTTTCCCCAGTCGATGAAAGCCCTTTCATTTATCTTCTTCACGAATACATGAGATCCGTTAGGGTACTCTGGAGCCATGCTGTCACCAGATACGGTGATGGCGAAATCAGCTCCAGTGATAGGAGATACTATCATTTCACATTCTGACTTGCGCACAGAAGCATCAAAGTCATTAAGAGAGCCACCTTGCGCTGAGATAGGAACCAGAGGCAGATAGGTAATGGTTGGCTTGTCACCTCTCTTTGCAGCCTTCTGGTTTGCTGTCTGGCTCTTAACTTCCTGTATTGATACACCAGGATCTTCCTTTTCTCCTTTCCACATAGAACCTTGACCGAAGCGCAACCAGTCTAGGTTAAGCTCTGGATAAGCCTTGCTGATCCTTCTCAGTATATCTTCACGGATATTGAAGCCTACTTTATTACACCAGCCGTTAGCCAAACCAACGGCATCCTCAAACGCTTTCTGAGTGATTCGCAGATCCTCTAACAGAACCTTCACTCGATCTTTTGTTGTTTCCTGTTTCATACCGCTTTTAGAGTTTAAATCTATCCGAAAACCTAATTAAATGTTAAAAAACACCCTATATACTGGATTTATTTCTATTTTTCCTTGTCTGTTAGAAATTAAATCTGTATATTTGCACCGTCATTATTAGAATAACGACACAAAGATAATAATATATTCTGAAATTAAGGCAAAAAATTATGGAAAATCAGAAAAAAAATCAATTTAGGCAGATTTATGATGCCTTACCGCCAAGAGCTGTAGCGGCTCCAAAGGCAAGATGGGTGGAAAGAATGGCTGAGGTTGCAATGGTATCCACCAAGACTGTACGGTGCTGGTTGGCTGGTGTACAGAAGCCAGACGCAATCAAAACAAAGGCACTCTCAGATGAACTGGGAATACCAGCAGATCAATTATTCGTTTAATCAAATGCAAGTCCGATTATGATCAAGGTCAATTTTAAAAAAGTATTCGCAAAGTCCCTTATCGTGCTGGGTATCATAGGATCAACACCTGTATTTATTGGTGCATGGTGGTGTCTTATGATGGGTATTATGCTGGCATGGCTGGGTAAAGTTTTTCTGGAGGAATGCTAACATGGCTATAACACTGGAACTATATGAGCTTAAGAATATCTGTAAGGATATGGCAGAGCTGGGAGCCGCAAACTTCTATAAGAAGATGGCTCCAGGTAAGGATCTGATCTCTCAGAGAGAGGCATACAGTGAGTATGGTGAAGCACGTGTTAAGGGATGGGTAAAAATGGAACTCGTTTCTAAACAGAGGATCGGATCAGCACGAAACTCGAAGCTACTATACTCCAGGGCTGAATTAATTTCAGCCGAAAAAACAGATAAGTTGAATTATTACATTAACAAATAGATTTATTTTCAATTATGAAAGAAATTAAGCTACTTTCCATGGAACTGGTAAACTTCAAGGGTATCAGTTCCCTTCACCTGGATTTCACCGACAACACTTGTGTATGCGGTGCAAACGGAACAGGTAAGACTACAGTATTCGATTCATTCTGCTGGCTCCTGTTTGGCAAGGATAGCCATAACAGAGCTGATTCGGCATTCAACATCAAGACACTTGATAAGGATGGTAATGTGATCAACAACCTGGAGCACTCAGTTATCGGTGTTCTTTCTGTAGATGGCAGAAGCCTCAGACTACAGCGTACCTATCGTGAGGTATGGGTGAAGCCACGTGGAACCACGGAAAAGACACTTAAGAACCACGAAACCATCTTCTACATCAATGATGTTAAGTGTGCAACCAAGAAGGAGTATGATGCTGAGATCTCTGGCATTATTCCAGAGGGTGTTTTCAAGATGATCACTAACCCAAGATGTTTCCCTACACTTCCAGCTGAAAAGCAGAAGGAAATGCTTATGCGTATGGCTGGCGATGTTACCGATGATGAGGTGGCAGCTACAAAGCCAGAGTTTGCAAAGCTCCTGGCAGAAATGGCTGGTGTGCCAATGGAGAGATACCTTAAAGAGGTGGCTGCAAAGAAGAAGGCTTGCAAGGATGTTCTGGCGATCATCCCTTCACAGATCGAGACAGCTCAGAACCTCAAACCAGCCTCAGAGGATTGGGCAGATCTGGATAAGCAGATCCAGGAGAAGCGTAAGAGTGTGAGCGAACTGGATGAGAAGATCAAGGATCGTACAAAGGTGACACAGGATTCCTTTGAGGCTAAGAATGCCCTGGTGGTAAAACTGAACCAGAAGAAGGCTGATCTTACAGATCGTACCAACAAGATCCGTATAGAGGCTGACAATGCCCATAACAAGGCTGTGAAGGAGGCAGATGATGCCTATAATGCCAAGATCAATGAGTACGACAAGCAGATCACCACCATCAAGAACCAGATGAGCCAGAGAGAGGGAACGCTTACAGCCACAGCTGGATCCGCTGTTACTACAGCAGACCAGGAGATCGAAGGTATCCGCAAGCAGATCAATGCAAAGAACCAGGAGATCAAGGCACTCCAGAGCGCAAGTAATTCCCAGAACACTACACAGATCAACCTGGCTGGTATCATCAAGAAGTACACTGCCAACATCAAGGTAATGGAAAATAACGTACAGGCTAAGCGCAATGAGTACACTGAGAAGGCTAAGGAACAGCTTGCATTCGATCCTAACGATTTCATTTGCCCTACCTGTAAGCGACCTCTGGATGATGATGATTGTGAGGCTAAGCGCAAGGAGCTGCAGAAGAACTTTGAGGATGAAAAGACAAAGAAGCTCAAAGAGATTCAGACAGCTGGAAAGCAGATGGCTTCACAGCTTGCTCAGCTCAAACAGGAACTGGATTCCTATAATACCCAGCTGAAACAGCTTGAAGATTCTATCGCTGAGACACAGAAGGAGCTACAGGATGCCCAGGGAGATCTCTTGTCTCTCCAGCAGACACTACAGGAAAAGATCGAGAACAGACCAGCAGAACCAGACTATGCGAAGGTTCTAGCATCCGATAAGGCTTACCATGATCTTTCCGTCTTGCTTGCAACCGCTGTAGATAATAAGTCGAAGGTGGAGAAGGCTACCATCCCAGATCCTATCTACTCAGAGATAGAGGCAGCAGACCAGACTTGCATCGACCTTAAGAACAGCATCACAGAGCTGCAGAACAAGATTGATAACTTCAAGGATGCCGATCCTGTGGATACCTCAGACATAGAGGAACAGAAGAAGGCTATCAATGGAGAAATCGAGGATCTTGTTAAGCGCATGGCTAAGCGTGATACCATCAAGAAGGCAGACGATGAGATCAAGAAGCTGGAACAGAAACAGGATAAGAACAACCAGGAACTGGCTGAGCTGGAAGGTATCGAATACAATGCACTCCAGTTCCAGAAGAAGAAAGATTCCTTGCTTATGGAGCGTATTAACGGAATGTTTGAGATCGTTTCCTTCTCCTTTGTTTCTAACCAGTTGAACGGTGGCGAAAAGCTCACGTGTGTATGCACAGTGAACGGAACACCTTATCCAGACGTGAACCATGCTGGCAAGATCAATGCTGGTTTGGATATTATCAATGCGATCTGTAAGAGTGAGGGTGTATGTGCTCCGATCTTTGTTGATAACGCTGAGAGTATCAACGATGTACTGCCAACAGTAAGTCAGAAGGTGATGCTGTGCGTAACAAGAGATTCATCATTAATTATTAAGTAATATGGCAAACGAGGTTAAAAAGACTACACAGGCAGCTGGCAACGTGCCAGCTACTAAGCCTGTAAACGCATTCAAGAACCTTCTTGATAATGGTTCTATGCGTAAGATGTTCACTGATGCAATGGGCAAGAATGCTGGTTCCTTCATTACATCTATGATCGAAATGTACAAAGGTAATGGAGATCTCCAGAAATGTGATCCTACAGCCGTGGTGATGGAATGCGTGAAGGCAGCAACGCTTCCCCTTCCTATAGAGCGATCCCTGGGATTCGCCTGGATCATCCCTTATAAGATCACCGTTAAGACTAAGGATCCTACTACTGGATTCGATCACTACGATAAGGTTATGAAGCCGACATTCCAGCTGGGATATAGAGGTTTGATCCAGCTGGCTATGCGAACAGGTATGTATAAGTTCCTTAATGCTGATGAGGTGTATGAAGGAGAGCTGAGATCCATCAATAAGCTCACTGGCGAAATAGATCTTAATGGTGTGCGAACTAGTGATACTGTTGTAGGTTACTTTGCGTACCTGGAGCTGATTACTGGTTTCAGAAAGACACTATACATGACGGTGGAACAGATGGCAGCACACGCAAAGAAATACTCAAAGAGTATCAAGGACGAAGTGAAGGTTACTGATCTCATTCCTCTTGCCCAGATCCTCACTCCTACTGGTGATGGTGTCGGATGGATGGCGAACTTTAATGGCATGGCAGAAAAGACCGTCACACGAAACCTTCTCTCTAAGTATGGTTATCTATCTACTGAGCTTTCACAGGCTATCAGCTACGATATTAATTCGGATCGCAAGGTAGAGGATGCTGATTATGTAGATGTTACAGATCAGAAGATGATCGGCTTTAGTGATGATAACGGCAATACATACACAATGGTAGGAGGATCGGCTGGTAACAATGCAAGCCAGGGAGGTGAAGGATCGGCTACTGGTGCTGTAAATGCTGCAAACACTATAGCTAATAACGAACCAGATCCAGGATTCTAAGGCTTATGATGCTCAAAGTATTGGGATCTTCCAGCAAAGGAAACTGCTACATCCTGGAGAACGAAAGCGAGGCTCTGATTTTGGAGGCTGGCATTAAGTTCCAGGATGTGAAGAAAGCCCTTAACTGGAATATCGCTAAGGTCAAAGGATGCCTGGTAACTCACAGACATGGTGATCACTCTAAGTATATCAAAGATCTGGCTGGATGCTTCTACACCCTGGCACTACAGGATGTATTTGAGTTTAGAGGTGTGACTGGTAACAAGCTGGTTCCGATCACTCCTGGATCCAGATACAAGTGTGGAAATTTCAAGATCATACCTTTTGAGGCGCACCACGATGTTCCCTGTGTCGGATACCTCATAGATCACCCAGATATGGGTACGCTGATGTTCCTCACAGATTCCTACGAATGTGACTACAGGTTTGCTGATCTACAGCATATACTTATCGAGTGTAACTATTCTGATAAGTACCTGGTGGAGGCGATCAACGAAGGAAGAACCTTTGCAAGGCAAAGAGATCGCCTTCTTAAATCGCACCTATCGCTTCCTGGATGCCTGGAGTTCCTTAACACCTCAGATCTAAGCAAGGTTAAGGAGATCGTTCTGATCCACCTGTCAAGCGAAAACAGCAACGCTGATGAGTTTGTCAAGGCTGTTGAGGATGATGCCAAGAAACCTACTTATGTGGCTTATCCAGGTGCTGAGATTGATATAACACGTATCTATGGCTAAGGTTCTGATCGAGAAGATTCATGGGCTGTTTGATCTTAAGCCTCTTTATGAATATATCCGCACAAGAGCGGATGGAGTATTCAGAATAGAGGTTGTTCGGGTACGAAAGAAAAGATCTGGAGATCAGAACGGCTGGCTATGGGGATGTATCTATCCTCTTATGCTTGATGCGATGATTGATGCTGGCTGGGAGTTCACCAGCTGTGAACAGCTTCACGAATACTTCAAGAACCTATTCACGGCAGAACAGGTAGTGAACAAAGAGACTGGTGAGATCGTCAAGTTTCCATCTTCTACAGCAGAAATGGATACTGTGCAATTCTCCAGCTATTGTGAACAGCTCAGAAGCTATGCCAGGGAATATCTTAACTGTGAAATACCAGATCCAGATAAATTTTGGAAAGACAATGAAAAAGATTCCTAACCACATGGTAACTGAGCTACAGAGGCTGGTTCCACTGATTATTGATAACGTTTCAGATACAAAGAATACCAGAGTACTGAATGCTATCAGAATAACAAAGAAGATTATTAAAAAGTTAGATAATTTAAAAGATATTGAAAAATGAAGGTAATAGAAGTAACAGAGAAAGAAGTAAAGGCTGCATTTGATGCGGCAAAGAGTGATGAGGTGAAGAATGTGCTGGCAGCATTATTCTGTAAGCCAGAGGATCGTGTTAAGCCATCCCTGGATGATTACAAGAGCATCAAGACATACGAAGATGCTTGTGAGGCACTTGGTGAAGAACCTGTAGGAGATCTCGGAGATCATGTAGATAAGCACATTATCGCCTTGATCAAGCTGGAGACTATAAGCCGTGCTCTCTGGGGAAAGGACTGGCAGCCTAAGCCAGATCCAGATGGTAGCAAGTATTTCTATTATCCTTGGTTCGCTCTCTACACTCAGTCTGAAATGGATTCAATGAATGAGGAAGATAGGGGTGCTCTGCTCGGTGCGGGTGCGTATCATGGTGCGAATGCTGGGTTCGGCTTTCTGAGTGCGTATCATCGCTCCTCGGGTTCGTATGCGGCTCTTGGGTTCCGCTTGTGCCAGGAAACAGAGGAAAAGGCTAAGTATTTCGGCATTCAGTTCAAAGAAATCTGGGCTGATTATCTGGCATTCAATTTCACGGTAGAGAAATAAAATACAGATCATGGCAAAAAAAGATAAGATGATGTTCGATGTGGGCTGGTGGCTGACGGATTCAAAAGTTAGAAGCCTGTCTGCTGAGGATCGTGCCTTATTCGTGGATCTCTTATGCCAGATGTGGATCTCTCCAGAAAGAGGTGTGATGATCGGTGGATCCATCCAGCATCCACTAACCAAACGTGAGATCATTTTCATGGTTGGTGGTGATACTGATGATGAATGGCTGGATCGCCTGGTGGAAGCTGGTGTGGTGTATGTACGTCAAGATGGAGCTTATTGTAATAGCTTGATGATGCACGATGCCCAGGTAAGCGAAGCCAGGCGAAAGGCTGGATCGAAGGGCGGCAAGAGCACGATGAGTGCTAACCGCCAGGTGGAGAAGCCGATCATTAAGGCAACACCACCACCAGTGAAAGCGAAGCCAAAGGATCCAGAAGGAAATCTTTTCCAGGATGATCAGCAACCTCCAGAGGAAAAGGCTGCAAAGCCGAAGCCTCAGAAAAAGCAATATGCTCAAAGCGTGACCATGACAGAGGCAGAATATAAGAGCCTCACAGACCAGTTTACGGAGCCTGTTGCTAAGGAAATGATCGAGATCCTATCCAATTATAAGGGATCCAAAGGCAAGAAATATAAATCAGATTACAGGGCTATCCTCTCTTGGGTGGTCGATGCTTACAAGGAAAGACAAAATCGTTATTATGGCAGCAATAAAGAATATAAACGAAATAATCCAGAGCCTACAGCCACAGATCCAACGAGCTACGAAAAGGATCTATAGATCCCCTTTGAGCAAGAAGGATTCTTACAGGCTGTTGTATTATTGCTATAAGGCAGAGGTCGAAAAGAGAGGGCTTGTTATGAAAAATGACGAGCACATTCTTGGAGCTATAAAAGATGCCTCTAGCTGGCTGGTTGATGGCAAGAAGCCTGGTTTGCTCCTGTATGGAGGAATAGGCAACGGTAAGACAACGCTAGCGAATGCAATATGTATGTATATTAATCAGCTCATAGATTACAGCGAGCCTGGTGTGTACAGAACCACAGCGATCATAGTAGCCAGAAAGTCTATGAATGATGAGACAAGCAGGTATCTGGAGGAACTTAAGACTAAAGAGATGGTTCGCCTGGATGATCTTGGGATCGAGGCTCAGACAGTCAAGTGTTACGGAAATGATATTTATCCCTTAACAGAATGGATCTATGCCAGGTACGAATATCCTCTATTCACGCTGATCACGACAAACCTCAACATGGAACAGTTATCAGAACGGTATGGTTCCAGAATAGCTGATCGCATGGAAGAATATTTCAATAAGATACCGTTCACTCATGCAACGTATAGAAAAAAGACAAAATAATGAAAAAAGAACTCATTCAGAAAATCTATGAAGATGCCTGTGCTAAGGGCTTTCATACAGAGTATAAATCAGATCAGCACTGGCTGATCATGGTAATAACAGAGGTGGCAGAAGCTATAGAAGCCGATCGCCAGAACAAGAGCACATCATATATGAAATCCTCAGTCTGGGAGCGATGGAGGCTTTCCTTCCTAACATCATTCAGTACGTCTATGACTGGGCTGATAGCATGGGAATAGATCTAGACTGGTTCGTGGAGCAAAAGATCAGATATAATTCTCTCAGAGAACCACTGCATAACAAGAAATATTAACTTTAAACATAGAGAAAATGAAAAAGGAAATTAAAATGGATCCAGAGGATCTACAGACAAGACTTAACCAGGAGATCATTACAACGTCCGATCCTCGCAAGATGCTTGGTATGTACACAGCTAAGCGAGTGCTCAGAACATGGACTGAGGATTTCATAGATCAAGACACAGGCGAACTTGTTACCATAGAGCGTAACGATGTGATCATGGATCGTGGTGTCCTTCTCACTCCAGAACAGGTGTCGGAGCTTTCCTTCTATCTCCAGAGTGGAGATATTAAGGAAGTTGAGATCACAAACCAGTGCCGTAACGGTGTCGAGTACCTGGGTGGTGGCTTCACACCTTGGATGGCAACGGTCAAGGTAAATGGCAAGAACACTAAGATGCTTCTGTTTGCCCAGGATATTAACCAGGCTCTGGAGGTATTGAAAGACTACACAGAGCTTGAAACAAGTGGTAGTTTCTTCATCCTTGGTATTAAGCAAAGATCCTCTCTGATCTATATTGATAGCCAGCTTTCTTCTTATGCTATGAATGAGAAGGGAGAAGCAGTAGTGGAAGATAAGGATGATGAGAAGGTAGTGAAGCAGCGATTCTATATCGTAGATGCTTCCATCCAGAACCTGGATGCGACACAAGACCAGGTGGAGGATGGTGTGGATGTATATAGCCAGACCTTCCTTCTTAAGTCTGCTAACGCTGACAGCGCAAAGAAGCAGATCGAGCTGTATATGGCACGTAAGGCTAAGGAACGTGCTGAGACTGGCAAGGAGGCGATCATCTGTAAGTATGGCATTACTATCAATGCGGCTTCACCAGTAGGTATCGGTAGCGTGGTTCCAGAGGATTTTTCGATGGCATATAAACACGCTGAGAGCGATTTCTGTAAGGTGGTAGATAAGAAGGATGATAAGGAGGAAGATGAGGATGAGAACAGCGAAGAATGAGCCTAAGAAGGTGGTGGTGATGCTATCCACCACCTTCCCTGTAGGACACAAGAGAGAAAAACAGCCAACAGGTTTCCGTGAGAGCCTTCTGGCTGGAAAGAAGATCCATACAATCAGAGAGGATGCCAAAGGCTTGTGGCAGAAACGCTGCAAGGAGATCAACGAGGGAAAGAAGTATATTTCCATCCGTGAGTGGACTGGCAGACCTTATAACTCTGAGCAAAGGATCATCAAGGAGGTTCACCAGATAAGCCTACAGAAGATCACCATAGTTCGCATAGACGAACACCAGGATCCTAAGTGCTGGGTGGATGGGAAACCAGTTCCTATAGACCAGGTAGCTGCCAACGATGGGCTGGATAAGGATGATTTCATTTCTTTCATGTTCTTTGGTTTGAAAGGTATGATCTTTGATGGTGTGATCATTCAGCTAACAGATTTCAGATATTAAGATGGATCAAGAAGTATTTCGTTTATTAATGTGGTTTTTGCTCCTTACAAGCTCTATTATTGGTATTGCATGGAGCATTAAAGATTTAGATTAAGTTATGAAAAGAATATTCAAGTATTCCCTGGAGATCCTGGATCGCCAGGAGGTTGAGCTTCCAGCTGGAGCAAAGATCCTCAGTGTGCAAGCTCAGAATGGTTTGCCTCAGATCTGGGCGATGGTAGATGATTCCCAGGTTAAGACAGACATGGTTCACATCCGAATAATCGGCACAGGGTATGAGATACCAGATGCCGATTCCCTGGAGTATATCGGAACCGTACAGCTGATCAATGGTGAATGTGTATTCCACGTGTTCAAGGAGGTAGATCATGGCAAGCAAAGTGATCAAGATTAAGATCGGAACCGATGTTCACCAGATGGTGGATAACAAGGGCGAGAAAATAGGATGCTATGAGTGCTCTCTATTCAATATGTGTTCCAGACTGGGTAACAGCCAGACACCTCTCTGTGATTCTCTGATTAAGGAGAATGCTGATTGTGACTACCAGGGTGGGCATTTCGTTCTAAAACAATAGATCATGTTTGAGATATACGTTAAAATGAAGAAGAAAAAGTGCTGGAAACTTGCTATAGAGGTTCCCAACGCTTGGGGTGGAATGCCTCACCTCTGGATGTATCTGGAAAAGAAATACCTTCCATCTTACGTACCAGTAGGAGCTGATGGAAAGCCGCTGGATTTGGAATGGGTGAAGGAAAAACAGGAAAAAGGCGAATATGCAAGCCGATGGATCTATGCTTCATCCAGGAAGGAGATCGAGGATCTACAGAAAGATTTCCGCTTAACTTATGAGGAAATGATGGTGTTCAGATCTACCTTTGATTTTGCAAAGGTTCTAGGCGAAGATATACCCGTTTATCTTGAATGCTTAAAGGTTGTCGCTGATGAGTGTGGAGGTATATATCCACAACAATACGAAAAACTGAGTGCCTTTATTAAGGCTCACAGCATAAATGATATAGAGGCAATCGCTTTCAATCAGACAAGCGTAAACTGTGCCTGTGATTTTTTTGGCAACAGATATAATGCGCCGGCAGATAACTTCTGGGACTGCATTTGCCCAAAGGATTTTTATAACAACCTTAGAAAAGATGCGGTATTAAAGACGAATTTTAAATAATAAGATTATGAGTTTATACATGAAACTTGAAAAGAATAAATCCCTTTGGCATCCTATTACCGATGAGGATTTTGATATTGACTTCAGTAAGCCATTTATCCTTTGTGCAGACGATTGTTCTCTCTTTATCGTGGAAGATTTCGCAGATATGTTCAACTATCTGGATGAAGACCGATTCTACGATGTCAAGACGCAAACCTTGTCTGAAGAAGGCAAGGAGGAATTTCGAGAAGACTATTATGGATATATGTATCTTGACGAGGATTTCTATAATGCGATAGACTGTGCGAAGGGTGAGTGTATCGAGGACGTGAAAGGCGATCGCGAAAGCCCTGAGTTATTCGTTATGTACGAATCGGGTCCAAAGGTGTTTGACCATTTCGATTTCGGTCCGAGCGGTACTCCGGCATACGGTGATGCGCCGTTACTGTGCAGAGAGTTCGCTGCAAAATATCCCGAACTATATCACGTAGAGTATATCGTTAACTTAAATCGGGTTTCAGAAACTCAACTCAGTGCTCTCTTCAGGGCACCTCTTGATAAGCCTAAAACCGCTTATGTGGTAACATCGGGCGAGTATAGTGACTATCGTGTTGATGGCGTGTTCTCTGACAAAGAGAAAGCTGATTCGTTTGTTAAAAAAGCCGAGGATAGAACTATAGAGAAATATAATATTGATGATGAGGAGCAGCTTCGAAAGGAATACTGGTATGAAATTTCTATCAGAATAGATAACTCTTCAAAAGCAAAGAATGTTTCTGTCAATGATTTAAGTCAGTCGGGTCAGTTTTTCGATGCTGTAAGGTTTCGATCTGGAGAATATATAGGCAGTTGTTTTTACTTTTACCTGAAAGCTATCGATCGTGATAAGGCAAAAGCTATAGCTTTGGAGCGTTTTCATGCTCTATTGGCAGTAGAGCCTTCTCATTTCCCTATGTTAAGATGGACGCGTGTCATAAGTCCTCATTATGGTCCTGGTGATTTGCGACAAGGTCTCGTATTCGGTTATTTCGATTATAAGGCTTATTTTTATTCTGATTATAGAGAGGAGAAAATACAAGACCTGTTTATGAAGATTAAAGATTCTTTGCCTATTCCATTAACCGAAGAGGATAAAATCGACTGGCAGAATCTTACAGAGGATGCTTGCCTGCAGCTTATGAATAATCATGGTCTGAAGATAGAACCAAGAAAGGATTTACCTTTAGCGTTTATTTGATAAGCAAGTGACTTTAAGGATTTATAAAAAAGAATATATTATGATACAGATTCAAGATTGGGAGTCATCTCAAAAGATTGTTGTCGTGGATGAAATCAATCACGGCACCGTACAGGTGGAGGTACCGAAGCCTGGACCTTATAAAGACGAGTATTATCAGTATGCCGATTGCGCTATTTACAACCTTTGGGTAGATGAGAAGTACCGCAAGCAGGGAACGGCTCGCCTCCTGATGGAGACCGCAGAGCGGGAAGCTAAGAAACTGGGCTGCAAGTCGGCACAGCTGGAGTGGGATGATAAAGGCAGTAAGCCTTTCGTTCTCGAATGGTACAAACGTCTTGGCTATCGTGTAATGGCAAGGAATGAAAACGATCGTCTGCTGCTGGTAAAGAAACTTCAATGTTGAGTGTTGAATGTTGAGTGTTGATTTAGGCTAGCGCTTTTGAGTCCGTCAGGCAATTCAACATTTAACACTCAACATTCAACATTAAAAAGGTTTTTGTCCCAGACATAAAAACCTTTTTTCTTACCTTTGCAAACAGAAAAAAGAAAGATTATAGCGTATGAATAAAATAGGGGAGCAGATGATGCTGCAACAGCTCAAGTCTGTCTATGGGCTGATGATGGATTCTTCCGGTAAGATGGACTTCGCAAATAAAACGCTATGGGATGAGATTACTGATCTCGACCAGGATAGTGGCGATTACCAGGAAGTGGTGGTGGAAATCTATTTCACCGATGGCAGGTTTATCAAACTTCATAACCGCAGTTTTGAATCGCTCATTAATAATTCCTATTCCGGTGATGCCCTTTTGCTGCTGCGAATGAATGATGATAAACTTCTCCAGGCAGTAGCAGAACAGGGCGTATGTATTCGTGATGTTTACCGTCCGATAGTTAGTATTACGTATGATGATCCGGAAACGGGAAGAACGGCAACCGATTTTCCTATATCTTCCGTGGTCCGCATAGCCTGTTATCGTAAAAAGGTAAAGTGGAGCGAGAGATGGAGAACACTGAGTCCGGAAATGGGAAAGTTGCATGAACTTATGTTCCGTAACTTTTGTGAAAAATATCTCAGAGATCATCCTGAGATTAAAGAATAGATTTTTCTAATGTTTTATCAAAATATGCTTAACGTAATAGTTATGATTATTTTAATTTTATAGAGTTGTTAGTTTTTGATCTTGTTGAAGTTCCTTCGTTGTGAAACGCGGGGACTTTATTTTCTTTATTGATTAGTTCTCATGAATTAAAAGTCAAAATTGTTTTAAGGTAAAGTTTTGTTAATATCAAGAGGGGCGGCTGTCGTGATGACACCCGCCCCTCTGCTCTTAATGTTGAATGTTAATTTGAGTGTTGAATGTTGAATGTTGATTTTACCTAACGGACTCAAGGGCGTATGCCTAATTCAACATTCAACACTTAACATTCAACATTTAGTTATACGTTCCTTCCGTCCGGCAGTACGAACCAGCCGATATTTCCTCGCCAGAACTTGCAGCCCAGATATAGCGAGTCGAAGGCATCGGTGAAGTCTGTTCTCTGCTGCAACGGCAGGTTGTCTTCCGTTTCCGGCTTCTTCTCCTGGCTCTTATCCTTTCGGAATCCCTGATAGCCGATGCTCACCTCACAGAGCTGCAGGGCAATAATCAGGTCGGGATTGTTGGGCTGATTGATACGGATGGCAGGATATTCTATGCCGGCAAGACCATTATTGATGATGCGATGCTTCACCTCATGCTTTTCCGGCACACCCATATCTATTGCCGTAACATTCCAGCCATTGCGCTCCAACTCCTTAATCACTGCCTGGTAGTATCGCTCATCGGTCAAGGCATACGATGCACCTTGCTTTGCGGTAGCATCATAGTAGTAAACCACATCTCTGTTCACGGCTCTCTTTGGAGCATAGTAATGCGAGAAATCATCTACCAACTCTCTCAGCTTGCGCTCGTTCTTCACGTAGAAACTCTTGATAACATTCACTGCTTCTACTCCGTCACGCTGATATACCTGACCTACCACCAGGGTATTGATATTGGCGTTATAGTCAAATGCGAGATAAAGAGGAAGGTCGTTTATGCAGTCGCTATCCATACGGCAGTCGTTTCTCTCGGACAGCTCTTTTAAGTCGGGCTGATAACTTTCTGATGTAATCTTCTTGCCGCCGATGATGCCCGTAGCCTTTTTTGTTTCCCACTTCGCCACTGAGAGCGGATCTATCTCGTTGTCGGGGATATAACCGTGTACCCTATCTATATCCAGGTTAGAGTAAAAACCGTCATTTGATTTCTTGATTTTGATGTTCAATATTGAAACGGCGAAGGTATAGGCAGGGAGATCTCGCTTTAACTGCCTGATGTAATCCTCACCGAGAATGTCCACATTCTCGAGAGTAGATGCCCTGCGTACTACGAAAGCTGAACGCCTCAATTCTCTCAGATATTTATCTTGGAATTTCTTAGAACGTAAAAACATCTGCATCTCGAAATCCTCTTCTGGTGTAATCAGATATTCGTAATCATAGATGAGTTCGGCATCTTCTGCAGTAACCAGTTTGTAGTTTACCGCCATATCTACCATGTTTTTGGTAAGATGATTTCCGTGTTTAGGTAGAATACGAAACATGCCCTCATGCTTCAGCATTTTCAATGCTATTGCACGAATCATCGTTCTTACTTCCGCAGGAACCACATGGGGTGTGTGTCTTGATTTTTGGGCATTATAGAGGAGGTCATTGTAAAAGATAACTTTATTAGCATATTCTTCCAACTGCTCCTGTACCCATCGGTAGGTTTTACCTTTAAAAAGTCCGTTCTCTATCACTAGGTCTAACTTCTCATCTTCTCTTTCCAGCCAACTGCCTTTTGCGGTCAGAGCAGCATCGGAAACGAAAAGCCTACCTCTATAGTAAGGGTTATATTCAGAAAACTCTATATTGCCTAATGGATGAGTCTGTCCTGATAGAGAAGGCATAAACTCCTCGTCGATTTTCTTTTTGTTTGCAAATCTACCTTCATCCAAAATGGCGTGTGAAAACGTATAAGAGTTTGCTGATGCAGTTTGTGCAAGGGATATGGAAGCCCATTGTGCGCCGTTGGCGAACCATATAATATTATCATAATTTTTTGGCTTAAAAATGGCAGGGCGGGCATGTTTCGGTGGCCTTCCCCATCCCATGTGAATACCTATTGTGAAGCCAAACATTCGTTCCATGGCTGCCATGGTACCAGGAATAGTTTTAGAAAATGCTTGCTGTCTTGAAATAGCAAGCCAAGCTCCCAACATGCCGGGCATAGAGTTTGATACCGCCCATACGCGTGGCGCTACCAATCCGTCTGTTTTACCGGTACGTCGTCCAGCTATGACGATTTCGTCTTTTGCCCCCATATAAAAGAGTTCCTGCTGGAATCTGTTTAAATATATCTGATGTGGTTGCTGCATAATAGTAAAATTGTTATCCTGAATGTAGGTTGATTAAGCTTAGCGCCCTTGCGTCCGTTAGGCGTTCCTGTGGATTTGAAATCCGTAGATATGTCAGGTTTTTTTACAGTCTTAGAGAAATTTTGCGGGCTGGCAATCATCGATTAGCTTGCGTGTCTCTTTGGCACACTCAGCCACGCATCTCTCGACTGCCTCGGTGATGTCTTGAATTTGATCTTCACGCATATTGCCGTATTTGTCGCAAGTGTCGTTTATTATTTTGTAGAGAACCTGATTTTGTAAAGTCTCCATATAATCTACGTACTCCTTGCAAGTACTGCGCCGAGGTGCTTGCACCCATTTTAGAAAGTCCTGTTTCCAGTCTTTCCATGTCTTGATTTTTATTACTATCATTGTTGCTTACATTTTAAATTGTCGTTTTAAAAACGGGTTGCTCTTTATGAGTTCTACTATTTCTCCTTCCGAGTGTATTCCCTCCCAGAAGAGTTCGGTATGGTCTCCATCTCTGTCTTCATCTATAGAGAAAGGCACCCCGTAGTTGGTATAGGTTTCGCCGTTGTGTTGAATCAGGTGGCGACCTGGATTTTTCCGGATGTTTTCTATCCAGACTTCATTATCACACTCGCACCATTTATTGTTTTCTTCTCCTGTCAGTGCCATATCAATACCGATAGGGTAGTGTCCGGAACATCCATTGGTTCCAAAATAAATAATCTTTGCCATAATTTCGCAGATTTAAAATAGGCTAGGCTGCGCCAACTCTAATTTGATACGCTTGCAAGCCTTGTCGTAATATTCTTTGTTTAATTCAAAGCCGATGAAGTTTCTCTTTTCTCTGATGCAGGCGATTGCGGTAGTGCCGCTGCCCATGCAATTATCGAGAACGCACCCCCCCACATTGGTATAAGTACATATAAGATACTGGATAAGGGCGACTGGCTTTTGCGTAGGGTGGAAGGTATCGGCAGAATGCTCTTTATCGAAGCAGATAATGCTCTTTGGGAATTTTTCATCTGATACGATAGTAGGCACTTCTTTATGATCGCCATAACAACCTCGCTTCAAACTCTGAGAGCCATCGCCCCTTCGATGGTTCCTTTGATGTGGAGCACATTTAACCATCTGAGGATTGTAGATAGGTTGTTTCCGATAGAATACGGCAATATCCTCATGCGAGCGCAGAGGCATCTTGTTAGCATTCAGAAAACCTGTTACCCGCTGCTTGCTCCAAATAAGATTATATTTCCAGAGTTTCGGCTGCGACATCATAAGCTGTGCGGTAAACATGCCCTGGCAGAAAAGAATAATGGCCGCATTGGGTTGGGCTATGCGCAGATATTCCTTCCATAATGGCTCAAGCGGGATAATGCTATCCCAGCCACCGCCTTCACTCTGTTTGTTGAGAACGCCATAAGGCAAATCGCAGATAATGCAATCCACGCTTGCGTCCGGAATCTTTTTCATTCCTACCAGGCAATCCTCATTATATATCTTATTTAATTCCATTATAATTATATGTTTTAGAATAGGCTCGGCTGCATCATTTCTAACTGAATGCGCTTGCAAGCCTTGTCGTAATATTCTTTATTCAGTTCAAAGCCGATGAAGTTCCGCTTTTCCTTGATGCAGGCGATAGCGGTAGTACCGCTGCCCATAAAAGGATCGAGGACGGTATCACCTTTCAGACTCGAATTGATGATATGTTTTTGAAAGAATGGTGTTGGCTTTATGGTTGGATGATTCCAAAGATTTTTCTCTGAAGTGTTGAGTGGAGTAATGAAATACGTTCCTTTGGTACTCGTATCACCATAGATACGAACTCCTTTTTCTCGGAAGAACAAACAAAACTCAGTATCAGTAATATATTTATTGCCGCACGCAGGTATCGGGTTTGTCTTGTGCCAAGTAATCAGATTCCAGTTACAGCCTTTCTCTTTTACAAAGTAATCAAGATATAGAGGAATCTGTTTTTGGCTACACCAAAGATAGATATTTATCTTTTTCATAACCCTGCAGCATTCATCTAAAATCTTTAAATCGAATCCGCTCTTTATCTCATCCAGCTCTTTTACATAGCCTTTATTGTCATGAGCATAAATACCCCCCCAGAATTGTCTATAATATAAGGAGGATCACTAACTATTAAGTCGATAGTCTTGGAAGGAATCTTTTTCATTCCTACCAGACAATCCTCATTATAAATCTTATTTAATTCCATCCTCTATCAACTATTAATTCTTAACTCTTAATTTTCCCACATGCCATTTCTGGCACGTCTTGCACTGATACGCTACATATCCTTGCGCCTTCAGTTCCGGTCTTTGGTTCAGAAACTCCCAGGCAGCATTTTCTGTTTCGTATGCCACCTTCGCCTTCCAGGTATGCTGTTTTCGGGTGTAATGTTCGGGGTCCGGTGTAAAGGGAGGAACCTTATTGTGATAATGATGATCACCTTTGCGCTTACTCATCATCGCCTCCTTCCTTTTCGGCATCACCTTCCTCTTCCGGAATATCCATTTCGGCTTCCTTCTTCTCAGCATGATCATCCAGCACCTCTTCCATATACTCCATATAGTCAGGTACCTTTTCATTATGCTCCTGCAGACTTTCCTCCTCGGCAATATCCTGCATATCCTTTGCCGTAAGACCATACTTGCGAGCCATTTTTTTCTTGTACTCGTCAGTATAGTTCACCCTATCACGCTTCACGATGCTCACATCTTGCGTAATGGCAATGCGGCTCATATCCGGCATTTCCTCGGTAGCATCCTTCTCTTCGAGGAAGTTGCCATAAACGGTAGCCAATGCCTGCATACCCTTATCCACCGCACGGTCGTTGTTCTGTTGCTTGCCTGTGCGGATAAGCCACTCAGCAGAATTGAGATACATCGCCTTGTGACGCGGACTTTCATCAGTCATAAAGAAGCGGATGATATGGTTGCAGACCGCCACATCGTTTGTCAGCTCGGTAATGGTACGGGGTTTGATATTTCCTTCGTCGTCAATATCAATATGCAGCGCCATCACCATTTCCTGCGCCTCCCTGTTGCCCTGTCCTGCCTGTTTCATAAACAGCGCGTAGTCGCGCCTTGCTATGTTGCGGCAGGTAGTCTTGGGGTCTATATCGTTGTTTTGTACCCAGCGCTTGTAGAACTCGTAGCAGAGCTGCATCCGATACTTCTGTTCCAGTTTTGGAAACATCGTGTCGATACTCAGTCCATTTGATAGCCATTTGTCTATACGTTGCAGGGTATTCTGCGTAAGTTGACTCATCTTTTATTAATGTTTAATGTTTAATGTTAACCTGGTGGGGCATCGAAAACCGAAATTCGTGCTATTCGTGTCATTCGTGTTCACCCCCTCGAACCCCCGAAACGCTATATGGTAAGATCGATACCAAACTGACATTCCAGAAACTTCTTGTAATCGGGCTTACCGAATAGCGGTCCGTTCACCTTATCCCACTCCTTATCACTAGAATAGAACACATCACGTGTGAACCATTCATAAACGCTATCATATCTTTTCAGCGCCGTGCAGTTAGGATGCGTATCTAAGAACTTCTGTCCGGCACGCAGGTAAGCCTTCGCTATGCGGGGATACTTCTGAAACTCGATAAGGCGCTTGCGTCTGGAAGCCAGCGGACAGCACATACAACCGAGTCTTCGTGTAACGTCGATTTGCCCCCCCGTATCATAGTAGTGTGGAGCCAGCTTCAAAACTCTATCAAGAATGAAATCCCTTACGTCTTTATCAGTCCATTCTAAAATAGGGTAAATCAATTCTGCATGATTTTCCTCTTTCTTTGCGCCATAATATCGGCATTCGGTAGGCTCGTTATATCTCGACTTCCGTTCTTTGCTTTCAGCTCTGCGTACACCGATAACGTTTTTACTTAGAACCTTATACTCTTTCAGAGCCTTACAACAGAAACGGAAGAAGCGAGAAGGATAACCATTCTTGGCGATAAGCTGAAAGAAATTCTCTTTAGGTTTGATAATTTCCACACCCATCTCCTTCACGTGGGCGATAGTGCCCGGTGGGTCGATGGTGGTATTCTTGTATATCGCCTTGTATCTGATACCAGCTTCCTTTGCAAGCTGCAGGATCACGTCGCTATCCTTACCGCCCGAATAAGCCAGTTCTATCTCTCCATCGTACCTTTTCTGTACGCTTTGCAGGAGGCGAATAGACTGATCTATCTTTTTCTGTAATTGCTCGTTTATCATTTTGCGTCTTTTTAATTTCTTTATCTGCCCACAAAATTACGAAATCTCCCCTAAATGATTGGGACAACCCCCGAACCCCCTATCTTGAAATAGCACCCCTTCCGCCACCGTCCCCTGCGATTCCATCGCAGGTCTCTCAATCCCTTTTGTCCCCATCTCTCAATAAAAAACCGATACCTTTGCAATAGTATTAAGACAACATAGGATAACATTAAAAAGAAAAAAGAAATGCAAAGTTTAATTCCAACCCTTACCAGGTTTCTTGCAGCCATCATCGGCTTAGTGTGGTGTACCCTGGAACCATCTCTTAACTACATCGCCGTATGCTTCTTCGCCCTTATCTGCGACTGCTATACGGCGTGGCGCTGCAACTGTCGCATCTATTCCCGCTATCGGGAGGCTATCAAGAAAGACCCTCGATGCAAAATCGACGGGAAACTGAAATCTAAGAAAATGGCAAAGATGGTGAAAGATTTCTCCGTCCTCATCCTTGCGATATTCTTGGCCACGATGGTAGATACCGTCATACTCGATTTCCAAAACCCTCTCCATCTCGCCAACTATCTTGCCGCTATTTATTGCGGTGTGCAGCTCGTAAGCATCCTCGAAAACGAGAGTACCTGCAATGGGGCACCCTGGGCAAGAGTGATGCAGAAGATTGTGGCTGATAAAACCGAAAGGCACTTCAATGTGAAGCTGAAAGACTTGATGAAGGAAGAAGAGGAGGAAACTCCATCGGCTGAAAAGGCTGAGAAGAAAGATGAAGCAGAGACACCTTCTGATAAGAAGGATGACAAGGATAGCGCAGATAAAGATGAATGGATTCCGTCTAAATCGGCTGATGATGCCTATGATATATAGTATCAATATCTCTTAATATCTGTACGCTATCTCTTAATATCTGTACGCTATCAGTTAATAATGTGTTAATAACTCTTTGAATTATGACAATATCAAATGTTTTGGAACATTGGGCAACGATATATAAGTCCTTATCCCACGACCCGACAAGCAAGAAGCTGGAAGACCAGAGTTTTTTCCGCATTCGCTATATTGACCTGGAGAATATCTTTTCTCGTAATGCCAACATCGTGCATTCACCTTGTATGCTATATAGCGTATTGAGTACAGGCGAGTTTCAATCAGCCGGAAAGATGATGGTATCTCACCAGGTGTGGTTTCTTACCAAGGTAAAAGACTCGCCTCAAACCCTCGGACGATACGATGGTGCAAAGATAGAGCAGGCATCCGTCGATTTGATGGAGTATTGTAAAGACCTCGTTTCCTGGATGGTGGAGGTGAAGCGAAAGGGAGCCTGTCCGGTAACGGGACGTTCCTTTGCCGATGATCCGGTCATTATGTCCGAATTGCAGTCTATTGATATTTCCTCTATCTCGTGCGGGCTGATAGGTGAGTTGTATTCCGGACAATGGCTTGTAGCCGGAGTGGATTGGAAAAGTCTGCAACCGCTCTACAAGTTTGGTTGCGGCGGTAACGACAAGTATATCATCAAAGAATAATAATTGTATCTTGACTATATCGCCCTATCCTTGCCTATGGTGTTAGGGGTAGGGCGAAAGTCTTTCAAGAAAAGGAGTATCATATTATGGGACAGCCTATCAAGAATCCGATGTTTCCCTTCAGTAGGGTAGCATCACGTTTCTTCCAGCAAACCATCAATCAGTTGGAAGTAAACACCATGACGCAGTGCATCTATCCCAAGGAGGTGTATAACGGCTATGCCGTAGTAAACCAGAAGCGAAAGGAGATGGGTGGATGGTATTCTACTGGTGAGGGAGCAAAATCCTTTGCCGGCAAGATTATAGAGGCTGGCGATTACGGCAAGGTGACGATGGCTTTCGAGTTCAACGACTATATGCGATTTGTGGATATGGGTGTAGGTCAGGGTACCAGCTACGAGGATGTGGATAATGCCCGCAAGGCTCGCTATCAAACCCGATATATCTCAAAATGGGATAGAAAGAGCGGTAAATCTCAGCGCCCTGCCATTATGATGGAGCTTCGCCACCTTCAGCAACGCATAGCTAATTACCTGGTAGATTTCTATGGCTATGAGGGTGAGGTGAAGTTGATAAATACCTTTGCCGATGCAAGCCCTATTAAACTTTTTTAATCAATAAACAACAAAAAAATGGCAACAGCAAAAAAAACTCAGATAGTCATCACAGCTAATGCCGCCGTCGCCAAAAAGGTGATGGACGAGTTGCAGCAGCGCATCGATGCTATCAAGCAGAAGATGCAGCAGCTCGATACGTCCACGGATAAAGGCAAGAAGGAGTTTAAGAAACTGGAGAAAGAGCTTGTTTCCTATAACTCTGCCGTGACGCAGAATGTTACGAATACAGAGCGAATAAGAAAGGCTATCAACAATCTTTCCGGCACTTCGCTCAAGGAACTTCGCCGTGCTCTGGTAGCTGCCAAGAGTGAATTAGGCAAGACCTTTGAGAATGATCCGAATCTGAAGAAGCGCCAACAGGACGTAAAAACATTGCAGGCTCAGATTGATAAGCTGACGGGTTCGGTAAACAAGCATGGAAATGCGTGGAGTACGGCTGCAAAGAATCTTGTCGCCTACGTGGGTATGTTCGGTGCGTTCAATATGATTAAGCAGAAGATAACCGATGTTATCAATCTTAACTTCAAATATTCCGATTCCCTGGCTAACGTCCGCAAAGTTACCAACTGGTCTATGAAAGACGTAGAAGAGTTGTCAAACAGTCTCTCAAAGATGGACACCAGGACTAGCCTCGAAGGACTTACCCAGCTTGCCTATATTGGTTCTCGTATGGGTATGGGAAAGTATGGCGTGCAAGGTTTAGCGGATTTTGCAAAAGCTAGTGACCGTGTAAATGTGGCACTGAAAGAGGATCTGGGTGATGACGCGATGCTGACTCTCTCCAAATTCGTAGAAACGATGGGTGAGGTAGAGAAACATGGCGGCAATATCAGTGAAGCTTTCGACTCCGTTTCAAGTTCTATCTTCAAACTGGCTTCTACATCTACTGCCAATGGTGGTAATATTCTTGAGTTTGCCAAGCGATTGACTGGTCTTTCCAAATCCGCTCATATCACGAGTGACCAGCTTTTAGGTCTTGCTTCTGCCAGTGACTCTTTGATGCTGATGCCGGAGGTTGCATCTACCGCATTCGGTAAATTGATTAGCAGTTTGTGGACCAACTATCACGATATAGAGAAAATGCTGGGCATGCAGGAAGATTCCCTGAAGGATATGATGAGCAAAGGTCAGACGATGCAAGCCTTGGTGAAGGTTCTCGAAAACGTAAGCGACAAGAACCTGAGTTCTATGGATGAGTACTTCAAGGAGTTTGGTTCCGACGGTCAGCGATTGAAGAGTGTAGTAGTAACTATGGCTCAGAATATCGGCGTACTGAAAAGTCATTTGAAGGAATCCAGTGAAGCGTATCGTGAGGGTACTGCCGTTACCAAGGAGTATGAAATTCAGCAGCAAACGGCACAGGCTATTCTCGAACGTGCTAACAACATGTGGGAAAAGGCTTTTGTCAATCCGGATGGCATCGATGCCGTTAAGGAGATGGCGAAGGTATGGTATAATTTCTCGAAGGAATTGACACAATCCAAGCCATTTTTAACGTCCGTGCAGATACTTTTTTGGGAATTAAAAAAGTCTGTCGAGGCACTGCTATTTGTATTGCCTGGACTGCTGGCATACCTGGGAACACGAGGTTTGGTAATGGCGTTTTCCAAGCTGATTCCTTTAATGATAGGTATTAAAGGTTCAAGTATTGTTGGCTTTTTCACACTGCTTACGCAGGCGATAAAGGGTAGCCATTTTGCAACGCTTCGCCTTATCGTCTCCTGGAAGCAGTTGAGTCTCGCTATGAAAACCAATATTATTGGATTGGTTATATCTGTAGTAACATCATTAGGTGTCGCAATTTATGATTTAGTCAAGAAGACGAATGAAGCTTCTTCTTCCGTTCAGAAGTTTAATAGTTCGTTTAAAGGTGTAAGAGAGGCGGCTAACCATGCGGTTGCAGAACTCGATGCTTACTATGGGGCTATCAAACGAGCCAAGAAAGGTTCTAACGAATACCAGGCAGCTATGAAGACTTATGTCGATAAATTCGGCATGTATTTCAAGAAGCTCAAAAATGAAAATGGTATGGTGCAGAATCTTGCAGAATCCTATCGTCAGGCAGCGAAAGCTATCCGTGGCAAGATATACCTCCAGATGCAGGAAGATGATATTCAAAAGCATTATAAGCCTCGTATCGGTTGGAGTCTGGATAAACTTGATGCTTACGGGAAGGTAGCACCAAAGGGCTTCGGTACTGATGTTTTGAAGGGATATGAAGAGGATAATCGCAACAAGAATATGGGTACGATTATCGCAGACCTTGCACGAAGATATGGCTCCAAAAATGTTGCAAGGGTTTTAGCTTCGGAAAAAGAGGGGAGAAGTTCAGCGCAGGTAAGGAAGGTTTATAAAGATACTCTTGGTGATGGTACGGTACATCAGTACGTAAAATACGAGGATTTACCTATCGCAGACCAGCGCCTTTTCAGTGCGCTTCGCTATATCCGTCAGGCTCGTTCTGCTAATAATGTCTTCGCTGGCATCAAAAATAAGTTTGCTGGTGCTCAGGATGAGATCAGTGATTATCTGAAGGCTATAGATGCTGCCGCAAATGAAGACCTTGGTGGAGGTGGTGGCGGTAAAGGCAATTCCGGTGGTGGTGGTAAGAATACCCCGAAAACCGATAACACTGCCAAGCAGGAGGAGCAGAAAGCAAAGACTCGTACAAATGCCCTTATCGCAAACATCAAGGCTTTCTATGAGGAGCAGAAACGCAAGTACCTGGAATGGGTAACGCAGATGAATGCTGATGGTGAAAAGGTAAGCGAGGGACAACAGCAGCAGATGCTTGCTCTTCTCGACGCTAAGACGAAGACGGCACTCGGTACGGCTCGTAAGTCTATCGCAACGATGAGTGATGATTTTAAGAAGTTTTTCTCTCACATGGATGAGGATGTGCTTATCTATAAAGATGAAACTTCCAAGTCCTTGTTGGAGTCTATCGGCAAATCGGATATTAGTGAGCTGCACGATCTTTTCCAAAAGCTATCGGGTGATTTATCACGAGAGAACAATAAGACGCTCTCAGAGAACCTGGGTGCCCTTCTTGATCAAATCTTTGCCAACGGTTCCCAGGAGTTGCGTGAGGCAGCAGAAAAACTCCTTGCCCAGCAGCGGGAAATTCAGAAGATACTCAATGAGCACGACTATACGGGCGCAGTTGACCGATCTACCCGCAGTGATTTCGACAAGCTCGGATTCCTTCGCCCAGCGAGTGGAGTAGATGCGGCTACCGAGGAAGGTCTTCAGAAGATGAATGATGCCTTCGATAGTCTTACATCGAAGGCTCGCAGCGCCATCGTCGAGTTGTATAGGCTGAATCCAGAAAGTGAAGATTTCCAGAAGGGATTCTTAGGCTTCCTTTCCGTAGCTAATAACGGTTTCGATTTCACCAAGCTCACGGCACAGCAGTTGAAGGCTTTGTATGTCGAACTGATTAAATATAATGACGAATATGATGCTGCAAGCAAGAAGCGTGATGATGAACGCAAGAAGCTGATTGATTATTCCTGGTCGCAGACTGCTGTAGATAAGGAATATCAGCAACGTTTGCCTGGTATGCAGCAGGAAGTGTCTATTGCCGGCAATTATCGTACCACCGCTCAGATGATGGGTATGCAATCCATATCTGCTACCGACCCTGAACTGGAAATGATGAAGATGCGCATGGAGTATGCAGAAACCTATTACGCATTCCTCGAAGAGCATCAGGCTACCGAGCAGCAGCTTGCTGAAGCCCGAAAGAACATCATGTCGGAGCAGGCTAGCTATGTGCAGAAGCTCACGTCTGATACGTTCAGTCAGTATAACTCTCTCCTTACGTTTATGGGTCCGCTGCAAACGTTTGGAGAGTCGGTAGGCGATGCTTTCGCTACCATGACTGAGAATGCAGCAGAAGGCCGCAAGGCACTCAGAACGGCATTGAAGCAAATGATTAAGCAGTTTGCCACAAGTTCCCTGCAGATGATCAGTCAGCAGCAGATTGACCGCGCGCAGACAACGGCACATTACACGGAGTTGCTTTTGATGCAGCAGGCATTTGGTACCGCAAAGGTTGGCGCTGAAATCGCCACAGGCACCGCAATTCTCGGAGCGCAGCAAGCTACTCATCTGTCAGAAGAGGAAATGGAAGGTGTTCACCAGCAAGTAATGGCATCTCTCCGTTCTGCCGGTATCTTTGGCTGGTGTGTCAGTACTTTGGGTCCTATTGCCGGACCAATCGCCTACAGCGCTATGATGGCTATCCTGATGGGATTACTTAACTTCGCTATCGGTAAGATCGGAAGCGGTGGAAAGAGTAAAAATACCTCTTCCTCCAATACCAAGCTCGTAACCGGTATGCTTACCTACGATAGCGGTAACGTGCAGGATTTGAAGCCATTTGTGGCTGATAATGGCGAGGTATATTGGGCAAAGGAGGATGATGGCAAGCAGATGCAGGGCGTGAAGATGCTCACGACACCTACCGCTACCTCTGTGAACGGGCAGCCGTCTCTCGTTGCTGAGAAGGGACCGGAAATCGTGATTGGCCGTGAAACCACTCATGCCATGATGATGAATAACCCTGGCTTGCTGAAAGCACTCGTCAACTACGACCGCAACTATTCCGGAAGAAACTCAGCAAGAAGGGCATTTGATAATGGCAACGTGGGTGATGTTCTTGCAGCAGGCACGCAAGCAGGCAATGGTAATCTTTCGTCTGGCGCGTCAGCGGCAGGCGACCTGATTGCAGCCAGCGCAGCAAGCAATGCGGCGCTCCTGCAAGCTGTGAATGCGCTCATTCAGCGCCTCAATCAGCCTATCAACGCCCAGATTAACATGTACGGTCGTGACGGACTGCATGATAGCCTGAATAAGGCTAATCGGTTTATGAAGAATAAATAGAAGAAGGTTTTGTTGATTATTAGTTGTTAGTTTTTAAGTTTATTAGTTATTTGTTTTTCGAGGCTGTTTCGCTGTGAAGCGAGGCAGCCTTTTTTAGTGTTGAATGTTTAGTGTTGAATGTTGAATTAGGCTATCGCCTTTGGGTCTTCGTTCCCAACGAATTTTTTCGCTGGTCCCATTTTGTAATAAAGCTATTATTTTTCCGTACCAACGTTAACCCTTTGATTTAGTGGGCTTTTTGGTCTCAAAAGTATATCTTGGTCTCATTTTTCGTCGGTTTTACTACCTATATATAAAATTTTCCGTGTATTTTTTCTTTTCCCTAAAAACAAAATCCCCTAACCCCAAACTAGGAGTTAGTAGCATTAACGGCTATGCCGTAAACATCAGACAATAAGGTAGTTATGTGGATATAGGGGAGTGGCAGCTAGCGAGAAAAATGCGTGATTTTCTACATATATTCTACATATTTCTGAAATATTTTGTATCTCCTGCGTACATCTGTTTATAGAAATTTATATAAAAATGAGACCAAGATATAGTAAGTTGCTGAAAAATAAGCAGATAGCAAAAAATCAGTGTGGGCTAGCAGTGGGACAATGGTGTGGCAGCAGGGGGACAAAATGCGCCGTTTTCCTCATTAGGGGACTTTAACATTTCTGCTAATAAAATTAAAATGAGACCAGAATGGGCAAAATGAGACCAGATTTCGCATCCTGGTCCCATTTTTGAAAAAACACCCTTTGCGTCTCCGTTCCCAGTGATTCCATCGCTGGTTCCCCCTCTCAAATCTATATTAAATGTTAAAAATATAACTTATTTCAAATATAATATAGCTTACCTATACTTTTTCCGATTTATTTTTGTATCTTTGCAGCGAAAAATGAATATAATAATATATGTAAGGTATGTTTGACGAGATATGTTCCATCTATCGGGATGCGAAAGATGCACTCGGAAGGTACGTCGATATGGAGACTGGCGAGTGCATCACGCAGATGTCTATCCGTGAGTTCTGTCTTACGGACAGATGGAAGCCGTATGTAGAGAAACTGAGAGCCATGCGGCAGCAGTATGGTAGCAAGGCGAAGAAGATGCCGGAGTATATCGACACGAAGAAGATGCTTCCAGGTGCCACACTGAGCGGTCTCTTCGCTACCTACGAGGACGATAGCCTTACCCATCCGGGCCAGCGTGTGATGGTTTCTAGAAGAGAAAGCCACCTTCAGCAGCATACCGGATGGCTGGCGATAGATATTGACCTTCAGGACAACGAGGGTATTGCCGATTTCGAAAATATCCGCAGGGTGTTGGCATTTCGCCCCGAAGTAGCCCTGCTGATGCGCTCCTGCTCCGGAACGGGACTGTTTGGCTTGGTCCGTTTGGCTTATCCAGACCATCATAAAGAGCAGTTCAAGGCATTACTGCATGAATATGCTGCAATGGGTATCATGCTCGATGGCTCCTGCGGAAACATCGGACGCGTGCGCTTTGCCTCATGGGATGATCCTGCGCATATATATATTAATGAACGTGTGATACCATATACCAAACTGCCCAATAATGTACCTACACCAATGCCCGTGATGAACTATGCCAACACATATTTCAGTGGCAGTTATCCGACTGGTGTTGGCTATGGAGGCAATTATCCGCATAGCGGACAGGGCACCTACAGACGGGACACACCGGAAATCATCTATCGCAAAGCTTTGCGCCTTGTTGAGAAGATAGAGGCTCAAGGCATTGATATTTGTGCCGGAAAGGATGCTAATAGCGGTTATCTGGGTTGGGTGAAATGCGGCATGTCGCTTTACCATGTGGATAGAACGGCGGGTTATGACCTATGGAGAAGAGTTTCCCGCTTCCGTCCTGCTGACTCTACCTGCGGCCACAATGAGATGGATTTCCGCAAGCGATGGAACCAGTTCGCTAATTACAACAAGATTTCTGAGGCAACTTTCTTCGACTACTGCAAGCGGTCGGGCATCTTCCTCACCAGGGAAGACTGGAAAGAGATATATCAGAATACTTAGAAAGCGCCTCCGTTCCCAGCGATTCTATCGCTGGTCCAATAGCACGCCCTGAAAGGGCAGAAGCTCCTAGCCCAGGGCAACACCCTGGGTTTTAGAACAGATAAAAAAATACGCCCTGTAAGGGCAAAAGCTTTTTAATACATTTAAAGATATAAGATTATGGCAAAAAGAAAAGTAAAAATCCCGAAGGGGTCATGGCTCGACCAGAATGGTCAGCGATGGATGAAAGTAGTGTTTGATGTAATGATTGGGGGGGGGTAAATTCCTCCGGCAGATAGTGATGACGTTCCCGGTGAACTTTGAAATTGCATTGGGAAAATACATGGTAGATATGGGCGATATGGACGATTTCAGAGACAGAGTAAATCAGCAATATCCTTCGCTGGAACGCCTGAGGAACCTCACGTTTTTCCCTATGGGAAACAAGGTTTTGAGATAATGAAATAAATTTACAAAACGATTCAGCAGAACCCTGAAAGTTAAAATTTATACTTTTTGTAAGTAGCTGATAATAAAGGCTTTACACTTTTGCAAAATTTTTGCGAGAGTCTTACGAGAGTCTTATGGATGTTTTGGGAATGTTTTGCGATTGTTTCGGTATTGTTCGTTTATCCCTCTATTTATATATAAAAAACTTTACAAAATAAAAGATATGAAACAGAAGATTATTGCAATTATGGGTCCATCTGGAGCAGGCAAAGACACGGTGGCAAATATCCTTTCCATCGCCCTAAACATCCCCTTGCTTTGTTCCTTCACCACCCGTCCCATGAGGGATGGCGAGGTAAATGGTAGAGAGCACTTTTTCGTGAAGGAGTGCAAGACTCCCAAGGAGGATATGCTTGCCTACACCGAATATGGTGGCTACGAGTATTGGACGGAACTCGCCCAGATAGAAGATACTGCCATCTACGTGATTGATGAAAGAGGATTTCTGAGCATCTGTGAGCATTTTCCGGATATTGAACTGGTGAGTATTTATGTGGCTGCCAAGCCAGAAACGCTGAAGGCTCGCGGTATCGCTCCTGAAAGAACCAACCGTGATGAATATCGTGTATCGCTGGATATTAACTCCTTCGATTATATCATCAGCAATAATTCATCACTCTATCGCTTGCTGACTACTACGCTGAATTTAGTAAGGTGCATCAAAACTGACAATGGAGAAGTGCCGGAGTATGCAGCAGAGATAGAAGAGAAACTGAAAAAGGGAGGAATGATAGCTGAAAACGCTATCCGCATTTTCAGTTCCTTCTTTTAAAAGAAACCATCTGTTTTTTGATATATAAACATCAAATAAGAAACAATATGAAAATGATAATTCCTGGTGTTGAGTGGTGGCCTCAGAAGACCGGCACTCAACAGGTTGCACGAGTAGGAAGAATCTGCTACAAGAGCAAAGCCAAACAGCCTGATGAGAAACTTTCTGAAGAAAAGAAAGAGGAGTTTCGGGAAGTACAGGCAGCAAAGTTGGTTAACCATTTCTGGAAGAGCGGTCATCGCTCTATGCTCCGTCATGGTACCATCTATTTCTTCGTCAAGAATGACAACAAGCTGCCGAGGTCTCTCTGGTCTCTCCTCGTGGCTTCACCTTACATCAATTATGCGGTGAAGGATAAGAAGGTATGGATCAGCAGCAACATGCAGTTCCTTGCCGAGCATGACGAAATCCTCGACATCCTCGACTCATACGATGTGAAGGAAGATGAGTTCATCGAGAAGGCGCTGAAGTATGATTGCAAAAAGGCTCTCTATCTCCTCCGCATGACCATGGTTGTTACCACGCAAATCAGTACCAGCCGTGAGCTGAACCGCACATCGCCTAATAGCATCAGCGAACAGAGCACCCGCTATGTGAACCTGGAGAAGAAAGGTGGCGTACAGATTGCCCGTCCGCACTGGCTGCACGAGGGCACCCGCTGGCAGAAGTTCCTCTATCTTACCGGATGCAAGATAGCTGACTGGCTCTATCGCCGATTGCTGAAATCGGGCATGAAGCCGCAGGATGCCCGCGGCATTCTCCCTCTCGATACCTATACGGTGGTAGCCTATACCTATACCCTCAAGGAGTGGAAACATATCCTGGACCTCCGCTTCCATGAAAGTACCGGCAAGGCACATCCTAACGCCAAGGAAATAGGCTATCTGATTCATCGCATCATTACCGAGAGAATGATGGAATATGATAAGGACTTCGAGATTTAAAGGTAAAATCACTACTCGCTATCTCTAACGCTCATTATGGTAAATAGGGGTAATTTGAGTGTTGAATGTTGAGTGTTGAATTAGGCATACGCCATCGAGTCCGTCAGGCAATTCAACATTCAACATTCAACACTTAACATTAAAAAAAAAAAAATAGCAATGGGAAATAAAAACAAAAATAAAAAGCAACACCAGATGGAGGCATTGGCAAGGCGGGATGCTAAAATCTGTCAGCTCCCTACCATCTACACCTTCAACTTCAAAGATGTGCCATCTGAAGTATACGCCAAAACCCTGGAGACAATCTTCGCTGATCCTCAGTTTGCCGATGCCGTGCGCAACCGCAACGAACTGGTACGTGCTGCCAACCGCATACCGCAGGGCGCACCTCAGATGGCACCCCTCATCAAGGCTATCCAGGAAAAAGATGCAAAGTTGGCCAATGCCATCTATGCCCTGCTTGTGCAGGTAAATCTGCACAGTGAGATAACTTACGATTTCCTCAGTTTCGGTCATCTGTCACGCTACTACGTAGACTACAGCCAGCCGGGTATGCAGGAAAAGGTAGACCATCTGAACATTAATCTTGATAAGATCACGTTCCTCTCCGAAATGCTCGAAAACCTTCTTACCCAGGTGAAGGGCGATATGCTGGAAATCTTCAAAGGTGCCAGCGAGTTCCAGCAGTTTGATGGCGTAATGGCGAGCCTCCGTCAGTTGAGCGGTTTCTTCGATTTCGCCCGCAAGAAAGACGAGAAATCGAAAGATTACGCCCTCTACTATGAGTATGCCGACAGCATCAATAACTATATGGATAAGCGTATGCAGACCTATTCGCAGAAGTACCGCAAGCTGCATCCTACCCTTCCTGGTTTCACTCAGGAACAGATGGTAGAGGCCATCAATCTCTTCTTCGGTGAGAAAGATAAGTTCAATGAGAGCTTCATCGCCAAGACGGAATCAGGTGGCCGCTATATCGACGGCATGAAACTCATCCCTAATCTCAACGAGGAGCAGACTGCCAAGCTCGATAAGCTGGTACCGCGCCCGAAGGAAGGAAACAGCATGCAGAAATACTTCCTCTACATCACCGATGCCATCATGTTAAATTACCACATTCGGCGGTAATTTTGAGTGTTGAATGTTGAATTTTGAGTTGCCTCACGGACTCAAGGGCGCTAGCCTAATTCAACATTCAACACTCAACATTCAACATTCATCAAACCATTCAACATTGTTTAAGATGCCAAATATCTATCTCCGTCTCCCAACCTCCCGCTGCCAGTTTTTCCGGCACCGCGACCCCAAGTTCACCCTGGCCAAGGATGAGCCGGTGGTGTTCAGCAACTACTCACACGAGCAGTTTATCATGCGCAATTCCCTCATCAGCGCCCCTGCGAAAAGCAGCCGTATCGACCTCGGCTGTTTTTCGCAGCAGCAGTGGTGCAATATGCTGTCGGGCAAGCACCCTGCAGGAGGTAAGGTAGTGATGCGCCGTGATGCCGGAAGCTGGCTCACTTTCCAGGAGGTGCAGCAGCTCAACGGCCGCCTTACCGACGGCAAGGGTTCACACGATGATTATCTCTGCATCCGCTTGCCGAGTGAGGTAGAAGTTGTCGATACCGTTTATCCTGTAAAGCCTACCTTTACACTCGATACGCACGGCATACGTGCCCTGGTGGTATCATTGAACAATGATTTTAAGCGCAGTCTGGTAGAATGGGCACTCTCCACCTTCGATTTCTGTACCGCAAAAGGCAAGGTTATCGCCCGCTCGCATAACGCCATGCTGGAGCGTTATCTGATGCGCTACGGCATAGAAGCCAGCGAGGAAGAGAAAGACGTATTGCGCCGTATCATCGGGCGATGGTTTCGCACGGAACACTGCTTCTTCAAGTCCTATTCCTGCGTGGATATGCAGTATAAGGACAGCCGTGATAAGCCTAACCGCATCGATGAAGTGCAGTGGCTATGATTTTACACCTTATATAATAGGTGTTAATTCACATATAAACAAAAGTTAAATAATAGATAAATCAAGGAAAAGTTATGAAATTACCTGATAGTTGCAGAGAGTTATTTCTTGACGGAGTAACCGATGCTTATTTCTATGCTGTATTTGAAAGTTCCGTTCCTATTCCCTTCAGCATACCGATGATATTGCAGATAAGCGGCTGCAAGTTTGCTGGCGAAGCACTCCATGTTGCCACCAGCGAGGGCGACAATTATGTCATATCTGATGGCATTACCGCCAAGCAGACTTCCTCAGAAGGTGGCAATGGTACCGTCTTTAAGTTTGAGATTACCGCCAATATCAGCGACGGAAAGGAGAATATACCCCAAATCATCAAGAATATGCACAGAAAGGACTATTATATAGTCTTGCGTAAGCAGGATGATTCGCTTTATCTCTGCCATACGCTGCCTGGTACCTTCAGTATTACCGATTCCGTGACCGCTCAGAATGATGTAGAGACCCGTAGCATTACGGCTACCTGTCAGGCGATGTCAGAGTTTATTCCGATAACGATTGCTTAATCAATCATAAATTTATAGTACTTAATTATCTTCTAGTTTTGAAATCATGTAATTCATAAGTATCGAAATTTTATATTTATATTAATTTTAGCCCTGCTGTCCGTGAGGATCGCAGGGTTTTTTGTTTTTTACCTTTTTACCTTTTTACCTTTTTACCTTTATTTTGTCCCTATATGCCCACGTTTTCCCATTACCTTTGCCCTCAGAAATATTGAAAGGTTTTCTTTTACTAAATAAGGTAAGGAGATTTGTATTCAGGATAACGATAACATACATTTATTTTTAAAAATTTATTACCCACATGAAAGGTCTTTATGAAATTCTGACCGAAAAGAAGTGGATGGTGAACCCCGATTTTGTGCATGGCATTCGCAAATCGATTGAGCAGAACCTAAATACTCATACAGTGTTTACCAAACCGGAAAAGACTTGTGGATTCGTCACTGCAGAGGATGAAAAAGGCAACACCTACTATCCGGAGGAATATCAGATTTCTGAGGATGGCAAGCAGGTGAAGGGTAACTATCAGCTCGACTATCCGGAAGAGGATGAGCGGGCGCAGAACTTCCCGTTCGTTTCGGTTCTCACTGTAGATGGTCCTATCACCCGGAATGGTGGATATTGCTCTTATGGTTCTATCGACCATCGCGATATGATGATGCGTGCAGCTGATCATCCGCTTTGCCGAGGTCATCTTTTTATCATCAATACTCCTGGCGGTTCGGCTTGGGCTAAGAACGATTATGCACTTGCTATCGACTATGCCCACTCCAAGGGTCAGAAGACCATCGCCCTGGTAGATGGTATGTGTGACAGCGCAGGTATGTATCTCGCTTCTCTTTGCGATGAGCGATATTACATGAACCCGAAGGATGAAATTGGTTGTATCGGCGTGATGGCTGCCTTCTATACTTTGGCTAATGGCTCAAAGGATAAATACACAGATGAGACTTATCACGAGGAGTATGACCCGGAGTCATTCGACAAGAATAAGGCTTACCGTGACATCGCCAACAAGAACAACAGCAAGGAACTCGTAAAAGAGCTTGCCGAACTGGGTGTTGAGTTCAGAGCTGATGTAAAAAAGGCTTGCCCTAACGCAAAAGATGAGCATCTTCATGGAAAGATATTCAGTGCTGAAGACGTGAAGGGAATCCTTATGGACGACCAGTCTACCTTTATGGGTTGCGTTCAGCGCTGCTTCGCTCTCTACAACGGCACCGCCGAGCCTATCAACCGAGAGGCTTCTATCCAAAAGCCGGAACCGGAAGAGAACACCCCGGAAAGTCAACATTCAACATTCAACAATCAACATTTATCAAATAACCAAAATCAAATCAATATGGCAAATTATCCAAAGATCAACGCCGCTTGCGGTATGCAGGATGGTCAGCAGATTGAGGTGAAGGAGGATGGCGCATTCATGAATGCCCCATTGCTCGACACCCTCGAAGCTCATCTCGCATCGCAGGAGCAGGCTGTGGCTGATGCAAAGCAGAAAGCCACCACAGCAGAGCAGAGTCTTGCTGACCTTCAGGCAAAGCACGACGCACTCGCTGAGACCATCGCCCAGAAGGACGAGGAAATCAAGAACCTGAAAGAGGCAAAGGCTAAAGCCGATGAGGACATCAAAGCCCTCAACGATGCAAAGGCAAAGGCTGATGAGGAGAAGGCTAAGGTAGATGAGGAGTTGAAGACCGCCCAGGCTTCACTCGCTACTGCCCAGCAGACCATCGCCGACAAGGACGCTCAGATCGCTGAGTTGAATGAGAACCCAGGTGAGGAGCCAGCACAGGGTGCAGCACCTCAGAATAACGGTGAGGGCGCAAAGGCTCAGAACCTCCGTGAGTTCGACCCATCGAAGTATAAGACCAATGCCGAGCGCAAGGCAGCCTTCGAGCGTTTCAAGCGAGGCGAGGAGTAACCCCTCCAGCATCAGGATAACACTAAGTATTCAGGTTAAAACATTCTTATTCATTTTTTAATTATTATTTGAAATTATGGCAACACTTCCTAAAGATTTTATCGGCACTACTGCCTTGCAGCACGTAGCCGAGCAGGTAACTAAGGAAATCCTCATGGGTCCAGGTTACACCGATGCAGAGGAGATGGACCGCTTGGGTATCGACATCGTTTCCGGTGTTCAGTATAAGCGCACCATCCATATTCTGCTCCGCAAGGGTGGTACCACCCGCCGTAAGGACGTTCACACTAAGGTGAACAGCGAGGTAGGTTTCTTGAAGGAGCGCACAATTACAGTGAAGCTCGCTTGGGATCATTACACTGATAACATCGACAAGTACTGCGAAACTGTATTCGGCACAGACGCACAGGGTCAGTACCCTCTCGCTACCGAGGCTGCTACTGCTATCCTCGCCAACTATGCCGACAACTTGACCGCTTGCTTGTGGAATGGTGATATTGCTCTTGATAAGGGTGATGAGAACACACCAGCTTCAGAGCAGGCTATGGCTCTCTATGATGGTTTCCATACCTGTATCAAGCACGACATCGAGGACGGTCTTATCAGCGAGGCTAACGGCAACTTGATTCATTGTGAGTCAATCGACAAGCCTTCTGACAACAACGACTCTACTTCATACGACAACTTCCTGGCATGGCACCTGAAGTGGGATGCTCGTCTGCGCAAGCAGAACGTTTTCGTTTACATGAGCGAGTTGACAGCTCAGTACATCGCTGCAGGTTACGCCAACAAGTTCCACGGCAACTTCAAGGTTGAGTACGAGGACGGCGGTAACTTCAAGCTTCCAGGTCTCTCTCGTGTAACTCTCTGCCCTATCGCAGATTTCGGTGAGGGTGATCGTATGTACGTTACCATCCCTAAGAACTTCGTTTACGCAGTTGACTCTGAGGGTAACAAGACTTACGTAGGCGTTAAGGTCGGCACAGACGACGATATGCGCGACATCCAGTTCCAGATTCAGTCAATCCAGGGTGCAGGTGTCCGCAATCCGTTCAAGTACGCTTTTGCAATGTCAGACGGCGACCTTGCATCTACCGAGTATGTGGCTGGTGACTACACCAACTCTAACCTCGTAGTAACAACCGCAATGGAGGATGCTTCTACGGTTACAGATGGTAAGGTAAAGATAAACGGCGCAGAGTACACTAAGCCAGTAGCCACAACCCCTAACCAGGTTATCACCCTGGAGGCAGAGAACGGCACAACCGATACCTTCTCTTACTGGAGCTTCGGCAACAAGAAGATTACGGATAAGAAGATTCAGTTTGCTGCTACCGGCGCAAGCATGGGTGTCACCGCATTCTTCAAGAAGGCCTAACCCTCCCTCTCCTGCCCCCGTCCCCAGTGATTCCATCGCTGGTCCAACCGGGAAAAGGCAGTCCTCTATAAATCCTCGGCGGCGGTCGCCTGACCTGGCGGAATATGGCTTCCGCCGCCATTTCGTTTAATCATCAAAAAGATACAATTATGACAGAAACTGTAACATGCCCAGAGATCAAGGATATTCTCTCCGAGAATGAGTGCTTGGAAAACTTCGGCGGTCTTGGCGTAAACGTATATGTCTTTATCAAGAGTGACCTTGCTGCCCCTCTCACACCAGAGGCAGGTAAGAACACCTATGCAGCGCTGACTGCTGCGTCCTTCAAGAAAGGTAAGGGTCTCTACAAGTTTGAGTGCCAGGATGGCGGTCAGGGTCACACCTGGGAAAACTTGGGCTTCAGAAAGGGCTTTAAGCAGACTTTGGACTACGTTCTTGAGAGCGTAAGTGCTGCTTCTGCGTATGTGGCTCGTGGTATCAATAACAACAAGTGTGGTTACATCATCGAGGATGGTGATAAATCTATCATCGTTTATGACAAGCAGCACGATTTCAAGTACGACTCAGGTAATATCAAGGGTGATACAGGTAAGAAGCCAGAAGATGACCGTACCATCACCCTGAGCGGCACCCTCAGCCCTACAATGTATGGCCGTTATGAGATTGCCACACCAGAAGCTGGCTGGGATTCTCTCTGCAACGGCGTAGGCACAGCGGGGGAAGTGTAGGCGGAACTGATGAGAGCGAAACCGCTTCCGCCTCTGAGCAGCCATCTAAGCGCAGCAAACAGGTAGCATCCATCAACGATGAAACTACCTTGCCTGACGCAAACGATGAATAATCGCTCCCCTATCCAATGAATTCCATTGGCAATTTACTCTATAAATCGAAGCCTCGGTATTGATCCTTAGTAAAATAAGGCAAGATACCGGGGCTTTTCGTATTTAAAACTGCACATATCTTTCATTTTTTAAATCTCTTATTCCATAATTAGATTTTTTAATGCAAGATGCGTTTCCGCATAGAATATTTTTCTTATTTTTGCAGCATGAAATTTTAATATATATAATGGAACTAAAAGAGTAAGAGATTATGGAACTAAGACATTTACGTTCGTTTGCGTATGTGGCAGAGACGCTTTCTTTCAGCATCGCCGCCTCCCGATGCTTTGTTACCCAATCAGCCATCAGTCAGCACATCAAGGCTTTGGAGGACGAACTGAGCTGCAAGCTGCTGATACGCACATCGCACAGCATCATGCTCACCGAGAACGGGGAGGCACTTCTGCCCCGTGCCAAGGAAATACTGAAGTTGACGGAAGACTGCAAGGAGCATATCAATGCACTCAACAACTGCATGACCGGAGAACTGCGCATCGGTGTAGGTTCCTTTATTGCTCCCTATATCCGTGTGGCTGCACTTATATTCATGGAGCGATACCCTAACGTAAGAGTGAATGCCGAATTTTCCAAGGCAACGAGTCTGAACCGCCTGTTAAGAGACCACATGTTGGATCTCGCCTTTACGATGAACGAAGCTTATACCAACGAGGGTATCGAGACCCAGCCCTGCATCCCATTCAGCATTTGTGCCATCATGCGAAATACACACCCCCTTGCCAGGAAAGACAAGGTAACATACGATGACCTGCTGAAGCACGGCATCATCATGCCCGATGTAGGCGAACGTGTTTTCAACACTTTTCAGCAATACCTGCAGAACGATCTCACCAAATTAAACGTAAAATGTATCGTCAGCGACCCCGACGAAGACCTTGCCATCGTAGAAGATACCCACCTGGTTACTTTCATGCCGAAGCTGTATCTGAAGAACCACCCTACCCTTATAGCCCGTCCTATCCTGGGCATAGACGATGGATTGATGAGCAATGCCCACTGGATGCGGGATGTGCCTATGAAACGTTCGGCACAACTCTTTCTCGACATTATCAGGGATGAAGCCATTCCGTATATCAAGGCTTTGGAAGAAACCATGTAGCTTAGTACAAAGGTACATCTGTACTTCAGTACTTCAGTACGTTAGTACTTTTTCTTATCTGTCTATTAGTGTTCCTGCTTTCTGATTTTTCCGCAAGAACATCTAATGAAAACCACTTTTCTGTTTACCTCATTCATGTTACCTTTGCATACGATTCCGATATTGGAAGAATTTAAACACAAAAAACTATGCAGGTAAAAACGAATGATGGCAACTATGATGTTGCCAGCAAAGGGCTTGGTAATACCGCCCTTGGACTTGGTATCGCAGGTTTGGCTACCAGTTTGCTGGGTGGCGGTGCATCCTTGTTTAACCTCGGTAGAGGCAACAATGGTATGACTGCCAATCCGAGTGATCCGGATGCACGCTTTGTAACCAAGGGTGAGACCAACCTTATTCAGGAGAACTCTACATTGAAGACGGAACTGGCTATCCAGAAGAGTGAGAACTATACCGACAAGAAGATGGTAGATGTTACTCAGTATCTTGACGGTAAGATTCGCCAGCTCGAAAACAAGGTGGATGCCAACAAGGATGCACAGCAGGCGGTCAACGCACAGCAGATGGCATATAATGCCGCTGCCAACGCCAACATCGACGTGCTGAAATCGCAGGTGGCTTCACTTTTGAATGTTACTAAGTTGATGATTCCATCGGGCAATGTTTGTCAGATGGGATGCGGATGCGCTTGTAACCAGTAACCGTATTTTCGGATAAAAGGAAGAAACGATATGGATTACAAGAACTCGCAAATCCTGGCAGCGGTGGTGTCCGAATGGGCACGCCCTGCCATCTCTCAGATAGCGGCTGGCAATCTGATGCACTTGCCTATGCTCCAGTCTCTCCAGGCTACCATCGGCAGCATGGGACTGGTGAGCGGCAACTATTCTCTGCAAGCCGATATAGAACCGATGATTCAGCCTGTGGTCAATGCGCTTGTTACTCCGATGCTCGCCAAGTATTTCGGGAACATTCCCGAAGAGAGCATTCCGCAGATGGCGCACGATGTGGTAGAGCAGCTTCGCTACAAAGGACCGCTCTCTATCCTGGAGGGTGTAATAACATTTGACGAGGAGGATCTTGACGAACTCGCCGACCTTCTTCAGAAGAACCTTCCGGTAGAGAATGCGCAGGGCTATCAGGTGAAACATTAATGCGGCGGTGAAGTCGTCGCTCTATTAAAACAGAAAAGACTATGAATAAAAGAACAATTCCAGCCTGCATCATGGCTACGCTTGCAGTAGGTGCAACCGCCACTGCTCCATATTATGATGTAAATATCACGCAGCAGCTCTGTGCTCCTTCATGCGTGGACGAGACTCCGGTTTTCAACCCTCAGTTCTCTGTAAAGAGTATTGCCAACGTGGGTACTTCGCAATATCTCATAACCATTCACTTAGAGGGTGTTATCAGTTACGTGCCTTGTAACTGCGGCTCCTGCTGCACCCGCTCGCAGGTAGTAAGTCAGGATTTCACCATTCCTGTTTTCTCTGCTACGGCAATCACTAACGTTACCACATCTCTTGGCAGCGTGAAAAACCGTCTTGTCAAGGTAGCCTGTTGTTCCTGCAGTAAGACTTTCGTGTGCGATGCTCCTTTAACGCTCACCATCGCATGACTATCCACTAACAAAAGGAAAGGTAAAAGACGATGAAGTATATTCAGTTGATAGATGAAGCCCGTGCTCACGGCGTGGCTACCGAGAAGAAGATGATGGAGGCGATGGAGCAGTTGAGTTGCGACCTCGCCTCCTTAGAGGAAACAAATCCGGAATTGTACTGGTGCATCCTCCGTCACCAGCACGCAGTGTTCTATGATCGCCATTACAGTGAGAAAATGGCCAACCATGATGTCTGCCATCTTGTGTACAGCAAGAAAGGTGAGAATGGCGAATTGGCAGGAACCGGGGCGCATTGGACCAAATCGCAGATAGCGAATGCCACCAAGGGTATGAAGTTCCGTGAAAAGGTGAACGATTGGGATAAGTATGTTGCCTTCAATGCCATGTACGCTGACCTGTGCAGCGATATGACAGAAGATGAAATTATCAAGGCAGCTTATCTCTTCTATTTCCAGGATGCAGACTGGCAACCCGAAGAAGACGATTGTACCAAGATATGGGACTATATGTCCGCTCACGCTACGATGTAGTTTGTTTTGATGTAGGTAATATGTATTTCGCACTAGCGAGTGCAAGTATTAAAAGTAAAAAGATTGGGATAACATTTTTTGAAGCCTCTTTGCGCCTACAAAAGCCGCAGGGAGGCTTTCTTTGTCCCCATCATCTTTTTAGAATTTGCTATCTTTGCCATCAGAATAAAAACGATAAAACAGAAAAGATATGGCAAAGATTCAACCTCTTGCAGATTTTATTCTCTCTTTCGAGGGAGGTTACGTCAACCACCCCAATGACAAGGGCGGTCCTACCAACATGGGTGTAACCATCAAAACCTGGCAGACCCAAGGCTACGACAAGAATAATGATGGCCGCATAGACGCAAAGGACGTGAAGCTTATCACAAAAGCCGATGCTATCTCCATCCTTCGCCGTTGCTACTGGAACCGATGGAAAGCCGACGGTATCAAAGACCAGAGCATCGCCAACATCCTGGTAGATTGGGTATGGAGCAGCGGTACCCCTGGCATCACCATCGTGCAAGCCATGTTAGGCGTAACAGCCGATGGCATCGTAGGCAAGAAAACCCTCGCTGCCCTCAATAGTCAGAACCCCAAGCAGTTCTTCGAGCGCATCAAGGCACGCCGCAAGCAATACATCGCCGGCATCATCGCCAAGCACCCTAGTCAGAAGGTTTTCGAGGCAGGCTGGCTCCGTCGCCTCAATGCCATCAGTTACGGCAGTCTCATCGCCAATGGCGGAAAGAAAATAAGTTTTTAAAAATAAAATAATAAAAGATTTATGGCAAGTTACAATGGAAACATTGACCTTTTGGCACTGAATGGAGCCAAGGTCTTAGTAGGTATCGATGAGAAGAATGCGCAGCGTCCTTACGTCTGCATTCCTATCGATGTGAACGAAATTCGAGTAGATACATCAAAGAATGATGCAAGTAAAACTCAGGCAAAACTGAGAGTTAACATCTGGCCTTTCAATGAGGCGTATAAGAATAAGATTCGCCAGAGTGCAGCCGAGCGTGGCGATACCCAGGTGAGTGTACCAACCCACGAAATGCAGCTCTCGTTCTCCACCGAGTACGTCAAAGCAGTAGCCAAGGCATTCCCGAAACTCGTAGAACTGGTGAAGGAAGCCAACAAGGAGCGAGACCCTGAAATCGTAAATCAGGATTTCAACGACGAGAACTCTCACCTCTTCAAGGCAATCCGCACCCGCATGAATAAGCGCATCGCCAGCCTCTATCAGCCACAGCCTACCGCCCAGCAGCAGACGTACCCACAGCAAGCCTACGGAGCCGCCGGCAATGCTACCGCCTATGTACCGCCAGCAGATGGAGGCAATGATTATTCATCAATGCCAGGTTACGATGATCCGAACAGCGACCTGCCATTCTAAAGGTTTTATTAAATGTTGAATGTTGAGTGTTGAATTAGGCTAGCGCCCTTGAGTCCGTGAGGCAACTCAACATTCAACATTCAACAATCAACATTAAATTTAACGCTTATGCAAGAACAAATAAATCTTACAATTCCAAAGGGCTGGAACCAATGCACCCCTTCCCAGCTAGAGCAGATAGCCCTTATCATGCTGGAGCAGATAGAGAAAGCCAAGGCAGACCGCTACCATCCTTTCGATATGCAGAAGGTGAAGATAGCCGTCTTCTTCCTCTTTGCCGGGATAAGCATCAATGCCTACCCCGACCCTCGTCTGCCTATCAATGAGCAGCACTACCTGGTAAGCATAGAGCCGCAGAAGAAGAGCCTCCTGAAGAAGCTCCTCTACCTTTGCGCCCCCGTTTCCAGCGATTCCATCGCTGGTCCCCAGTCGGCTATCCACTTCCCCCTCTATCTTTGGCAGCTCAATTATTGGCTCTCCCCGAAAGCCAAGACCGATGATAAGACCTCCCCTGAGTATATCGCTCAGGGTGCAGGTCTTCTCGACTGGCTGGATGCAGATAGCGGCAACTTCCTCACCCGCTTCCCCTATCCATCTATCCGGCAGAAATCCAAGTGGTACCGTCGCGCAAAAGCCTTCCGTGGTCCTAACCCCGACCTCGATGGTTTCTCCTGGCAGCAATACCGTTTCGCTAGCGATATGATGCAGACCTACACCCGTTTGGACAATAATCTGATAAAGATGAAGAAGATGGATAAATTCTCCGAGGAACAACTCCAGACGCAAGCCCAGAGTGTAGCCAGCGCCAGAAACATGTTCCTTGCCACCATCTTCAACACCACCACCCAGTACATCGACCCGACAACAGGCATCACGAAGTACGATTTTCATTATGAGTCGAAGCAGTTCACCGAGAACGCAGGTTATTTCGTCAAATACCCGGAAGCCAACTGGCAGGTTATCCTCTTCTGGTGGAGCGGCATCATGCACACCCTAGCCCATCGCTACCCTCACGTTTTTAAGGTGCAGAAGGTAGATAATAAAAAGCCGCAAACCCCGATGGAAATCTACACAGCCACCACCGCCACGATGCAGAAGTATGCCGGCTTAACGGAAGACCAGGTCAACACCCAATCCTATTCTCTCGTTCTCGAACACTTAGAGAGGTTATCAAAAGAGAATGAAGAAATGGAAAAGATGAGGAGAAGCAAATGATAGATGTTAAGGCATCTGTATATCCTTTGAGTCATAAGCAGGAATGGAAGAAATGGTGGGCTTTCTCCTGCACTCAGAGCCACCGATTACAAATGCCCACACTGCATAAGGATAGAGTATGAATAACCATCGTTTTTACCAATATCCACGAGGCGAGAATAAGGGCGGTATTCTAGATACAGATCTCTGCCCTACCATTACCATTAATTCGTGGGAGCAGAACGTTTTTCTGATAAAGAAATATGAATAATAAAAATCAACCTCAATACAAGCGAGGCACGATTATCAAGACCGGAAAGCGGTATGGTTTTTATCCCGATGGTTCTCTCTATCGGATATACTCCACCTCTGACCGTCCGTTTCTTGAAATCGTGGATATAGAAGGTAAGACCTTTCTGCGCATCCGTCAGGCAACAGAGTTAGGTTATACCGATTGTCCTGCACCAGGTGCAGCCGATTTGAATTACCCTACCTCCGCATTAAGACGTAGCCGCACCGTTGGGGATGGTAAATTGGTAAATGCACTCACGGCTGCAAGCAGCAACCCGTTTGTGTTTGTAGAATTATAACCCGTAGCAACAATACGCCCTGAAGGGGCAGAAGCTCCTAGCCCAGGGCAGCGCCCTGGGTAATCATAGCAATCAGCAAGTCGCCCTGTAAGGGCAAAAGCTTTAAAATAAACGATTTATAGAGCAAAAACAAGATGATAACAAAATTCAATTTCAAGGATAAGACCATTAAGTCTTATGCCATCCGAAAGCTGACACCTTTCGAGTGTTTCAGATTGATGGGTGTGCGTGATGACGTTATCCGCATGATGCAGAGTACCAATGCCCAGGCAGCCGAGCGAGTAGCTGGCTATAAGAGCAAGGGAAAGGCAGAGGATATGGCGGTATCGGCTAGTCAGCAATACAAGCAAGCTGGAAATTCTATCGTGGTAGATGTGCTCGCAGCCATCTATCAGCAACTCTGGTATCCGAAAGAGCCAAAGCGTGAGGCACAGACCTCATTCTTTGCCGATTTCTTCCCAGAAGACCAACTCCCTACCTATCCGGTAGATAAGAACCATGGTGAGAAACTTATCCTCACCACCTTCTCCGGTTACGACTCGCAGTTGATGGCAGCCGATGTTCTCGCCCAGCAGCACCCTGATTTCCGCTGGACGTGCGTAGGCTGGAGCGATATAGATAAGTATGCCTGTCAGATGCACAACCTCATCTTTCCGCAGTTTGCTGACAAAGCCTTGGGCGATATAACTAAAATCGACTGGCAGCAAGTAAAGAATAATGTGGGGGGGCAAGAAATCGACCTTTTTACCTATTCTTCACCTTGTCAGGATATATCGCAAGCCGGCAAGCAGATGGGCTTGAAGGAAGGTTCCGATACCCGTTCGGCATTATTGTGGCGAGTAGCCGATGCCGTGGAAGTGTTGCATCCGAAGTATCTGCTTCAAGAGAATGTGGCAGCCCTGGTAAGCGAAAAGTTTATGCCAGATTTTCTGAAGTGGCTTGATAAACTTTCTTCTCTCGGCTACGTAAGCCGATGGGCAAGACTCAATGCCAAAGACTATGGTGTTCCGCAGAACCGCGACCGAGTTTTCTGCCTCTCAATGAGAAAAGATGTAGCCTTCGATTACCAGTTTCCCGACCCAGTTCCGCTGAAAAGAAAGCTGGAAGATGTGTTGCAGGAAGAAGTAGATACAAGGTTCTTCCTGAAAGATGAAGCCGTCAGCAAGTTCCTCCAGGCAAACGATAAAGACACCTGCGTCTTCCATCAGTTCGAGATAGAGCCGAGCCACGAGAATGCAATGGCATTGAAAGCCATCCTCACTCTTTATATAGAAGAGGCGCATCTTTGGAATTGCACTCCAAAAGAACTGCAGGAGAAGATTTCTTCTGCTCACGAGGACATCATCATGCCGCTGTTCAATGGCTGGAAAGAGAACGGCAAGTTCGCAAATTCTAAGTTGGAAAGTATGTATCATCAGTTTTTGGAGAAGAAATGAGCAAGAAAAAGATTCGCAATAAGATGCCGAAATGCACTCAGTGCTCTGCATCTCTTAATTTCGTTGGTAATGAAGAGTATGGAGATAATGGTTATAAGTATCTTTATCATTGTCCGAATTGCGGTGCAGACTTAGAGGTTTTTGAACCTTTGGAAGAAGATAAACCCCAATATCCATTTTGGCAATGATAAAGGTAAGTTCTTTAAACCCGGACCCTATCTATCTTGTAGTAAGCAGATGTTTGAAATCACAGTATCAGCGAACCTCGATAGTAAACTTTCTGAAGGCTACAGGCGGTAGGGCTGCAACGGCTGTAATAGTAAGATATGATTAAAGGTTTATTTTCATTAAGCATACATCATTTAATGCCGATAAACGTAGATAACGATTGCTTTCACTGTCCGGTCTGCACTCATTATCATAAGCTGGCATTATCCGATATTCTTCCTGGTTTAAAACGTAGGTGTAATCGTGAGGGTGCTGTAATTGTAGAAATATAGAACTATGAATAGTAATCGCATTATCATCCTCGGCTCTTATAGTCCATCCCAAAATGGCATTATCGTGCACCCGAAAGGTATTGCCCTTTGCCTTACTGGTGGTGGCAAAGGGAACGATGTAGATAAACCGAAAATATTATTAGAGTATGAATAAGGTTATAATAGATAAAGGCAGCATTCCTCCTTCTGAAGAGAAAGAGGATGATCCTAATGATATGCCACCTTTCGTATTAATAGAATATGATTAAGATATTAGCCATTCACGAGGCAAGAACAGAGCACGCCAAGGAAGTACGCAAGCAGACTGGCACCAACGATTATCGTGATAAAGCCATCTTCTTTCGTGACAGCTTCCTGATGCAGTGTATCGGTACCTTCCATACAAAAGATAATCTTCTTGCCTTCAGATATGAATAAAGAAAAGTTATGAACGGAAATACATACGATAGTAGTAGGTATGCTGAATACGCCTCCGTTTGATAAGCGTTTCCAGCTGGAAAAACGAGTGTATGCTGTAAAAGGCATAGCACCTGCTTGTAATACATGTGGGGGTGGTGGACTTCAGCCCAAGATATTTGTGGAGTATGATTAGGCAAGCAATTATTACCCACTATCGAACCGAGGAAGCGAAGGCATATCGTAAGATACACGGCGACAGAGGCGGTTGCCGTTATCAGGATAAATACCATCGTCCAAGCCCATCCCCCTGGAGTAACTGCATTTCCACCGTAACAAAAGATAATCTTTTATGGCAGCAATACGAATAAGAACCTGCGCAAGCAGAGGCAGAGCAGATGGAGATTGGTATTCCAATCCTCACTCCCAAAGGTTAGAAATCGGGGGGGGGTATCAGTAACGCCATCTCCTCCATCGCCAAGGATTTTATGATCATCATTAATTATGAGTAGAAAAAGAAGCAACAGAAAGGACTTAATAAGAATGAAGTGGAGAGAGGATGATACTATCCGCTTTTACCGCGATGTGTCCGATAAGCGAGGCGTAAGCGAAATGGTAATCAATACCCCATCCTATCCAGCTTATTCCGTCATTTCCGGTAATGTAGCCTATGTCCTTATCCCCCTCTAGCCTCCGTTCCCAGCGATTCTATCGCTGGTCCCAATCTCTCTTTGTCCCCGCTAAAACCATAAAAAGCCCTAATTTTACACTCGGAAAAAGAGAAAAGCGGGCGCGCGTATATCGCCGCCCTTCTCTCTTCCATTACATTCAGGATAACATATAAAAAAAGAAACGCAAAATGGCAAGCAAAAACAAAAACAGAGTAACCAACCTGCAGCAGCTCCAAAATCGTAGTGAGGAACTGAAAGATGCAGGCTATGTAGCCGTTCGCCCGGATGCCTTTACACCGCTTAAAAATGGCGGCGGTAAAGTCTTCTCCTGGAACGACTACGTCCACAGCATGCTCCTTACCACAGCCGGTATGTCGGCAAGCGGTGGCAACGCAAGCGGTTCTGCAGCACGTCAGCAAGTCTCCTCTATCTTTGCATCAAGTGGCGGCGAGAACCTGGGCAAACCAAAAGGCGTAGGTACCGAAGGCTTAGGCTTTATGGAATGGGGTATGGCCAACAGACTGCCAAATCTTATCTGGCTGCTCTCCCGCATGTCGCCTTTTACCGCAGCAGGAGTAGATTACATCAAGAAGATACTGGTAGGTCGCGGTCCCGCAGCCAAGTATCACTACACCCAGTACGTTGGCGGTAACATCACAGAAAAATATATCCCTTACGAGAGCGCAGGAGTCCTGCTCCGAGGTCAGATAGCTGACCTGAAAGCCAAGGAAGAGGCAGCCGCCGAAGCCAAGCGCCAGAACGAGCAGCAGAACCAGAACGGGCAGTCTCAGCAGGAGGAGTCACCGTTCCCTGCGATTTCATCGCAGGTTTCCTCATCCTCCGATGAAGGGGAAAGCGAGGAGATGAAATCTCTGAAAGAAGCTCTCCGCAAATGGGAAGAAACCAATGCCCAGCTTCGTGATTTCCTGGAAAACAACGATCTTATGCAGACCTTCCTCGACCTGGCAGGAGATATGGCTCTGATGTCACAATGCTTTGTAGAGCTCCAGCTCAATCAGCGTTCCCTCGACGAGAACGGCAAGGCCGTTCCTACTGCACAGTGGACTCCGAAGGTGATCGGTCTGAAGCACCGCAGCATCTTCACTACCCGACTGGAGCGCATGGACGAAAACTACCGCATCAACTATGCCTACGTCAGCAACCAATGGCTCGACCCAACCCAATACGTCGGTGTGCAGAAAGAGGAAGACCGCAAGATAGCCGCTATCCCTTATCTCCCTACCACATCAGCCGTGAAGGATTTGCAGCGCAAGATACGCGAGGCACGTCAGAAGAACGTAAGCCGCAAGAAACGCCCTACCCGCTTCATCATGTCGCCAAGAGATTTCGGCGGCCCCTACTATGCCGATGCCCTTTGGCACTCTATCTTTGCCGGCAGCATCTTCGAGTATGCCTTCACCATCGTAGATGACCGCCTTACCCGAAAGCGCAACAGCAACATCATCGGTAGAGTTATCTATATCCATCAGGACTATATCAGCAGGCTCTATCAGCAGCAGGGTGAGAAGAAAAAGAAAACCCAGGGCGAGATTCAGAACGAAATCTTTACCTCTATCAACACCTGGCTCTCTAACCCCGATAATGCAGGTCAGGCGCTCATCTCTTCTGCCTTCACGGGCAGCGATGGGAAAGAGCACAAAGCTTGGGAAATCGTGGAAATCGAAACCAAGGCAAATGATCAGGCGAATGCCGACAAAACCGAGTTGCAGGAAATAAGCAGCATCATCTTCTTTGCCATGGGTCTTGATGCAAAGCTCATCGGTAATACTCCTGGCGATACAGCATCATCGGGCGGTACCGACCTGAGAGAGCGTTTCCTGGTGAAGCAAATCCAGTTTGCTCCATTGCAGCAGTTGATGATACGCCCACTGGAAGTTTTGAGCCGCTTCAACGATTGGGACGAGCATCTGGTATGGCAGATAGATAGAGAGGTATTGACTACCCTCGATAACTCGAAGACCGGAGTGGCGAAACAGGGGCAGGAATAATGTTGAATTTTGAGTGTTGAATGTTGAATTAGGCATACGCCATCGAGTCCGTGAGGCAATTCAACATTCAACATTCAACAATCAACATTAAAATAAACATTCAACATTCAACACTCAACATTAAAAAGATATGATACTCTTCACGAATCAAGAACTCAGGCTTCACCTCCCCAGCAATGCCGTGGACGATGTAGCCAACCTGCAGGGTATGCTCGACAATAGCGAAAAGGACTTTTTGAAACCTCGCCTGGGAGCATCTCTATACGACCGTCTCAGCAAGCAGTATGCGAGCATAGAACCCTCAGTCTTCTGCGATGCTGTCGGTGATGGTACCTACGTCAACGACCCATGGAATGAGCTTCTGCTTTATGCGCAGCGCATGATTGTGAATGATGCGATGGCACAGAACATCGAGAAGCAGGCACTTTCTGTGAATGGCTCCGGTATCAACGTAGCCTCCAGCAACGACTATGCCGTAGCCACCGACAAGCAGATAGCGCAGGGCAAGGAAAGCTACCGCCAGTCGGCCATGACCTCGCTCAATAACCTGCTTTCCCTCTTGGAGGGATGGGCAAAGGAAGTGAATACTCCTATGCCTATCGAGGCAGCGGGCGATGATACAGAAGGAACAGATGAAGGAACCGATAGCGGTAAAGATGATGCAGCCGAAGCCGAGAAGAAACGGCATGAAGCGATAGAGGAAATCGTAACCCTTTGGCAGGAGAGTAAGTACTATTACTACCATCGAGATCTGCTTTTCCCTACCTGCGAGTCTTTGCAGCCGTATCTCGATATTTACGGCAACAGAGATAAGTTTGTGCGTCTCATCCCCGATATGCTTTTCATTCAGAGCGAATACCTGGAAGAAGCATTTGGCGAAGATTTCATACCTCGTCTCCTGCAAGCCGATGAGAACGACAAGATGCTGAAGAAGGCACGTCAGCTTGTAGCCGCCTATCTCAAGGAGCGTACATCAGTTATCAACTTCGATAAGTTGACCCGATCCACGGCGCATAACGATGCCATCACCGTAAGGGAAAGCATTCATCGGTTGCTGAAGAAGGAGGAAGCCGAAGCGCAAGCGAAACTCGATGCAGCCAAAGCCGATAGCGCTGCAGAAGGCAGCACCCCTTCATCATCAACGAGTAACGCCTCCAGCGCTTCATCATCGGATAGCAGGGACGGCAGCGAAGGTTACGACAACAACCAAAAAGGTTCTCGTATCTTCGTCACCCCTATCTTGTGTTGAATGTTGAGTGTTGAATGTTGAATTAGGCGTACGCCATCGAGTCCGTGAGGCAATTCAACATTCAACATTCAACAATCAACATTAAAAAAACTATTCTTAATTTTCAAATAAACAACAAAAACAAGGATTTATGGAAAATTTATCATTACAGGAAATCATCAACATTTTGAAACCTGCCATTGGTGCAAGAATGCTTACCCAGGAACAGAAGGATGCTTATGAGCAGGGATTGTCTCTCCTGGAAGGTGCAAGTAATGCACACTCGTTTATCGAGAACTCACGCAAGTTTAAAGATTATCATCGCCGTACCCGACAGATGATAGCCTATCTGAACAGCTACAGCAACTCTCAAGCCAACGCTGCATCATCTGCTACCGACAAGCGACGTGTTGGCCGACCTACCAAGCAGGAACAGGCTGAGTATGCCGAACTTCAGAAAAAGAAAGCCCTGGAAGAGGCGAAGCAGTCTCTCTTCCCTATGCTGAAACCGGACACCACCCTGCAGCCGCTTACCTATAATGGTATCGTAGCCAACCCTAACGGCGAAAGTATCGCTGCCACCATGCCCAACCTGATGCAGTTGCGTCCGTTCCTCTCTACCGCCCTTCAGGAGCAGGTGAACACCGTGCGTGACCTCCGTAGCGAAATGGCAAGCAAGGCAGAACAGGCTAAGACCAGGGCTGAAGCCAACGAGAAAGCCATCTCTCAAGGCAAAAGTGCCGTCTACACCGAGGATGAGATTGCCGCTCTCGCCACAAGAGCCGTAGAAATCGGAAGCGATATTCTTCCAGAAATCTTTAAGGCTGTAGATAGAGAGATGGGCGAGTGCTATCTGCGACTGAGCGAGAAGACCGGAGACCCTGAATATATCGCCTATGTAAAGAAGACCTTTACTGTGGATCCTCAGACTCTCCGCACTCAGTTTAAGCCTTTCTACGAGAAGGCGCAATCCCGTGACCCTCATTTTGCCGAGCAGGTAGCCGAGAAGATTGCCAACGACCGCCCAGAAGTAAAGGCAGCTCGTGATGCAGCCGCTAAACACAAGGCAGAAGCCGATGCTCGCATTAAGTATATCCTTCGCAAGGATAAGCCATCTACCCAGACGAGAGTGAAAGGCATCAAGGAGCGTATAGATCAACTTCGCCAGGATTATTCTGACATCGTGACCGAAGAGGAGCTTTCCGGCTATGAAGCTATTCTCACCAAAACTATAGAAGAAGCCAAAGAGGATCCCGAAGCGTAGCGCTATGCGTAATGTTGAATGTTGAGTGTTGAATGTTGAATTAGGCATACGCCCTTGCGTCCGCTAGGCTAATTTAACATTCAACACTCAACATTCAACATTTTTATGTCCCCCCTAATAAGAAAAAACCTCCTATCTTTGCCCTATAAACAAAGAAGAAAAGCAATATGGCAAAGAATAAAGAAACCCCAGAACAGCGCACGCAGCGTTTCAAGACCCTTTGCGTCAATATCCTCGCCCAGAGCGGCAACTGCCAGGAATCCCAGCATGCCTTCAAAAGCACACAGAGCATTCCAGATATGTGCGAGGCATGGCGTAAATACTGGCATGGATTAATCACCGAGGTACCGCAGCAGGTAATCGATGCCTTCAAAGCCGTATATCCGGAGTTTAAATCAGATATTAACAAGGGCGGTATTTTCTATAATGAAGATTCGCCCACCGGTACCGTCCTTGTAGGCGATACAGACGAGGAAATCCACCTCTACTCCTCCCGAAAGATATACGTCTTAGGCAAGGCACACGTTATCCTCCATAATGCGGCTACCGCCCTCGTGATGAACGAAGGCTGCAAGGTAGAACTCCTGGATGGCAGCAAGGCAACCATCAAGGCAGGTTACGGCATCGCCCGAAACTATGCCCACCTGGTAACGGGAAACGAGGCAGAAAGCTACGACCAGAGTGTAGTCTTCATCACCGATGGCACCCTTCACGACCATGGGCATCAGAAAATCAATGCTTTTGGTACGGCAACCATTGATACCTTCACCAATCGCCTCATAGATTTATACGATAACGCTAAAATAGAAATCAGAAAATGAACTCACATCTTACGATATTGATAAACGACAAGCCGGTAGCTTTGCCCGATGATTTCTCAATAGATATTGAGGACCAGAACCCCGTGTTCAACGATACGGAAATGTTCTCCTATCCTTTCTCTATTCCGCTAGACGGCAACCGATGGCTGGTAAAGAACATCGAAGATGTTCATGCAGCGGTAAAAGCCGTGAACATGGAGCATCTTCCTACCCGTATTCATGCCGATGGATTGCCTTTCCGCAGCGGAACCCTGGTAATGCAGGATGGTGAGGAGATAACCAATTCTCTCTCTATGAACATCGATGCCAGCACGCAGAGTTTCAGCGAGCTTATCAGCGACCTGCAGTGTCGTGATATCCAGGTAAAGGACCAGATTATTATTGGTGAGAAAATCGGTAATGTAAGGGTGGATATTGAGAGTGATCCTGTGGTGAAAGTAAATGTTTTTGTTACTGGAGGCAAACATAAGGACGATAAGACCGAAACTCACGAAATTAGGGCAGCCCATGTAAGCGTAAGTAAGGTATTGGAGCCGCAAGCCTTGGGTTTCTCTTATCCTGCAAACTGTGTAGAATGGACTTCTACCGATACCCGGCATAAAAAAGGTGATGCTAAGATTCTGTCTGAGCGCTCCTATCCTCAGAACCATAAGGTGAATGAGCCAGCTATCGCCAGCAACGGTAACTATATCAATACAGCTGCCGCTTATGGTGAGACTGATGGAGCAGGGCGCGCCGCTACCTATTGCAATGCCCGCATCTGCTATAAGCATCATGGCTTGGATGATGACGGAAAAACAGATAGTGGTGTAATCAGCACGAAGGATTGTACCTGGACGAACGAAGACCTTTATCCTTATTGGGTATTGGATGCAAAACGTCCGCAGTCGGGTATCTGCTTCTATGTGCTCTATTTCCTCGATTGCCTTTTTGCCTATCTGGGCGTAACTTTCGACAAGAAGGCATTGATGGAGATAGAGGATTTGAAGCATCTCTGCTTCTTCACGACCGTATGCAGCTACGATACCATTCAGCACCCTCATCACGGTACTTATTACAGCGAAACCGATGCGGAAGTTATCGCCAAGAAGAAGAAAGCTGGCGAAATCAAGACGGGTTATTTCCAAAGTCAGGAGCATATCAATTCATGGCTGGAAAGCCGTGGTTGCGGTGGAAAGATAAACATCGTGAAGGCAGAGAATAAGGACGTGCAGGAATTAACACTCCACACACCTGAAGGCACCACCGAGCATATACAGGTTGGTGAGGTTCGTGATGATGGAGGCAAAGTTACCGGTATTAGCATTGAGGCAAAAATCAGCAAGTTCAATGTTCAGGCAAACGTGCTCAATATGGTAGCCAATAGCGGCAACTTCCCTGACGAGAGTGTGAGCACCGTAATCTCATCTCTTGAGAGTGCCTTCGGTATCAAGTTTTCGTATGATTACGAGCAGAAGAAGGTGACAGCTTATCTTACTCGTGATGTGCTGCGCAAGAGCGGTAATGAGGCAAGAACATTTCATGCCAATATCCATTCTATGACTCCGATGACCGAGAAGATTACAGGTGTGCGTATGCGCTATTCTGCAGAAGGTGATGCAAAAGATCAGCGGCAGAATGTACTCGATAGCCGTAGAAACAAGAACATGGGTTATTCTACCGATTATGATTACATCGATTACCCTGCGCCTGATAGTGGCGATAACTCCACCGTCTATAATCTCGACTACATCGATTTCTTCCATAATCTGAGTAGTGGAGATAAGCATTGTTATATCGACCGCAAGACGGGCAATGCTTACCGAGTAAAGGTAAATGGCGATGCAACCACGACAGCCGACTTGAAACCGGTACTCTTTGAGGTAGGTCAGTTTAAGGGTGTAGAATATGGAGATTGCAGCAATGAGAACGAAGATTTTATTCACGATATTTCGGTAGATTTTACTCCTGTTCCGTTCAATGATGTGAACTATTTCAAGGAGATAGAAGCTGCCTATGGCTCTCACGAGGCAATCGACTCCTACAACGGCAAGAAATATGGTGTAACCATCACCGATAGTCAGCCTATCCTCTGTGCTTATGTAGATGAGGATATGGAGCATGAGTTTGTGGAGCAGATTATCAATCAGACTATCTCTACTGCTTTCTGTGATTTCTACATGCAGCAGACACTATCACTCGTAGAAAGCTACGACCCGTCGAGCACCGATGATGGCAATTCTCCGTTGCAGGATGATTCACGCTGGGGATATGCGGTTGCTTTGATGCGAGGTGGTGGTAGCGATGCTACCCGCCAGTCTTACGATTATAATTACGACCACTTCGGAACGTCCAAATGGCGTACCGTATCTGGTAAGTATGCCCTGGCATGCGATTCACTGGATATGATGGGCAATGAATTTGACTATAATGGTATTCAGGAAGGAACGGGCGAAGGTGAAAAATTCTCGCTCAAGATACGTGCTTTCAAGGAACCATCGTGGTTAAGTGATCCGAAGTATCAAAATGTAGTACTTTGTGATAAAGATGAGGTAGATAAAAACGGTAAGGTAGTTAAGAAGATTCGCTCCCGTGGTCTCTTTGATACCTTCGTCCTCCCCTACGCCTATTTTCTTCTGAACAGAAAGAAGTTTATGGTAAGATGTACCACTACCGTAGCGCAAGTGGCCGATATACCGAACCACTGGCAGGAATGGTGGAACATAGGCGGTATGAAATGCCTCATAGACAGGGTGAATACCACCATCGATGCCAAGACGGGCATGGGCGAAGTAGAGTTAACGGTATACGCCCTGTAAGGGCAAAAGCTTTTAAATAGAAAATATGTTTTATAACATAAAAATGAAATAAAAATGAATAAAGAAATTTTGATTACCGGAACCGGTATTCATTCTGCCCTAGGCAGAAGTACCAGAGAAGTAGCCATGAACCTCTATAAGGGTAAATGCGGATTACATCACGACGAATGCCGCGATAAATACAATTCCGATTTATGTGGCAATGTACCTAGTTGGAAAGCAGAGTGTCTGGATATACTTACCCATGCGCAATACGAATGTATGCCTGCACATGGTTTTTATGTGCTCGATGCGGTATTCGAGGCGCTGAAGAAAGCAAAGGTCAGTAAGGAGTTTCTTGAAAACCATAATGTTTCACTTATCGTAAGTAACGACTCAGAATGTTATGAAAGCAAAGTTGTGGTCTCTCACGTAAAAAAGAACATCTCTAATCGTAGACTTCCGGTAACAACCCTGTTTCGTTCACTTAATTCCACTATCAGCATGAACCTGGCTACTATCCTCGGCATTCATGGTTTATCGCTCACCGTAAGCGCAGCCTGTGCAGGAGGTGGCCACGCCATCGGACTGGCAAAGATGTTGCTCGATAGCAAACAGACTGAAATGGTAATTGTGATTGGCGCGCAGGAAACAACAAGTAATTATTGTATGGAGGCTTTCGATGCCCTCGGTGTCTTCTCACCTGATAAAGTACAGCCGTTTGGTAAAGGCAGAAACGGATTGGCACCATCTGGTGGCGCAGCCTGCATCATCCTCGAATCATCGGATAGTCTTCGATTGAAAGAAGAGAAGGTGCATTCATTCGCTTCCCTTTCCGGCTATGGCTTCTCTACCAATGGAAAAGCTATCACTACCCCTGATAGTTATCAGGAAGAAGTATCTATGCTGAATGCTATCGAGAACGCAGGATTGGATGAAGGCATGATAGACGTAGTACTTGCTCATGCTACAGGTACCACGATGGGCGATGAAGCCGAGGCGAAGGCGATAGAGAATATCTTCCCTATCTGTCCGAACGTAGTAGCTACAAAGGGTATGACTGGCCACGAGTGTTGGATGGCAGGTGTATCGCAAGCTGTGCAAGCCGTAATCATGTTCACTTATGGCCGTCTGTTTCATGCAGCCACCACCGAGGAGAACGCCTTCTCTCATCTTAACCTGGTGATGCGCCCTAAGTATTATGATCCTCATCATATCCTCTGTAATGCCTTTGGTTTTGGGGGTACAAACTCCTCATTTGTCATCTCAAAGGCTTTTTAAAGGTAAAAGGGTAAAAAGAACCTTACCCCTTTAAGCTTCCGTTCCCAGCGATTTTATCGCTGGTCCATTAATAATAAGTAATATGAAAAAAGAAGAAATAACTCCTCGCATTATCGCTATCGTGAACAGCCTGAAAACATCATGGGTAAAGCACGAAGTAACCACTGCCTCTAATATCAGAGACGAGGTAGAACTGGAGTCTATTGATTTCCTCGATATGATTCAGCAGGTGGAAATGATGTTCCATATCAAGATTACCCCGGAAGAGGCGAAAGATTGCAAGCTCGTTTCGGATGTAATTGCGCTCACCGAGCAGAAAATCAACATTCAACATTCAACACTCAACACTAAATAACTATGGCACAGAAAATCAATCTCACATCGGGTTCTGTCTTTGCAGGAAACCCGATAACCTTTACCATCACCCCTTCCGTGGCTACAAAGCCATCTTTTCATCGTGTCATCGTAGAAGTGCATTTTGATGATGGCACGGGCAGTTACGAAACCAATAAGCTTACCATTCCTGTTACCACCGAGGGAAGAGATGTATCGCTCGATATTTCCTCTGCTCTTCGCATTACGCTGGATAGCTACAAGTATACCGCTACACCATCCACCTACCCAGTGGTAAGTTGGTATATCAAAGCCTTCGATGAGTATATGGATAACAACGGTGAGGTGCATACCAATGTGGGTGAAGTCTATTACCCACAGAAACCCGTATCGGGTGGGAGTACCAACCTCCGCTGTATAGCCGGAGCCTTCAGCGATATAGAGCGCCTGAAATCGGGCGTAACGAAGGCTGTCACCATTCTCTCCTGCAAACCGACTGATACCCACGAAATAGCCGTTGTAGGCGAGAGCTTTGTTTATCCAGTCTCCTATAGCGCAGGGCAGAACTTAGCTACCAGCAGCTCACTGACCGCCCCTGTATCTAGGGAGCAGGAAATCACGAAGGAAGGTGCGCAGAGCATTCAGGGGCACCCTATCTATGCTCTACCGTCCTCTGAAGCTGAAGACCGTACCACCTTCCGTTTCATTAACCGCTTCGGTTGCCTGGAGAGTATCAGCGTGCCGAAATCCTACTCTCAGAAGATGAATGTCGAGAGCACGCAATATACGAAAGCTATTCAGGAAACCTTCAATCAGTTCTCCCGTGCCGCTATCAAGAAGCAGAATGATCGTGAAAGCTGGCTCTATCAGAGCGACCCGCTTACCAAGGCATGGCAGCAGTGGTATCTCCATGAGTTCCTGATGTCTGAGCACGTATGGCTGAAAGCGAATGATGCCTGGCTTCCTTGCACCATCAATCTTGAAGATGAGCTTACCATTAAGGACGATACCAACAGGAATATGTATTCCGTTTCCTTTACCGCCACCCTAGGTATTAACGGCGACCCCTTTAATTAATGTTGAATGTTAAATGTTGAATTAGGCTAGCGCCGTTGAGTCCGTTAGGCTAATTCAACATTCAACATTCAACACTCAACATTTTACAATCCCATTCAACATTTCTTTGTCCCCACCGATAGCTAAAAACGCATTACCTTTGCCTTATAAATAAATAAAAATCCAAACAAAAAATGGCAACAGAAGCAAAAAGTACAAATTATTGGATCTCGAGCACTGCGCTCTATATCCAACTAAATGCGATGGGAGAGCCTGACTACATTCAGTGTAGTGTAGTATCGGGCGCTTCGGTCCTCTGCTATATGAGCGATGTGCCAGGCTTGGGCTATGATGCCGGTCACAACTATCAGCGCTGGACGCTTGCTGCCTACCCTTCTATCTTCCCTGATAGCGAACGGAAGTATGTGTATATCGCTATCCCCCGACAGCCTACCACGGATAATAACCAGGCTACCGTCGTGTTCCCTGGTGAGAAGATAGATATATATGGTAAGACTATTCCATCTTCCGGAACTGAAGGTGTGCAGATAGGCAATGAGGCTTATTACTATATCTTTACAGGCGGTATCATATCTGCTGTAAAGACCGATGCCGACAATACCAGAAAGCGAGAATGGGAACAGCATTTTGAATGCGGTAAACTGGCTACCGACGAGGCGATAGCCAGCGGCGGTGAAGGCGCATGGTGGCGGTATAATTCCGTATCAGATACCATCACCTTCCTCAAGGAAATTCTGAAGGCAACCTTTAATGAATTGTCGGCAAAGGTGGCACATATTACCAGTCTTTTCCTGGGTGAGCATGAACTGAGGGGCGTTGCTGACAGCAACGGCACCCTGGAAACAAGCAATGATACCGTAGTTACCCCTCATTATCTCGGTCAGTTTGGCGTAAAGCATTTCCTTGCCAAGGATAAGGATGATACGGCTGCAGGCTTAATCACCTTCCTGAAAGGCTTGCGTTTAGGTAAATCGACTAAATACTACATAGATGCCGATGGAAACGTAACCATCAACTTGCTCAACTCTGCCGATTATGATGATGCCACTCAGTCGGGTTTCGGCTTCTATAAGCGCAAGGATGGTAAATACGGACTTAATGTTACCGACATATCAGTCTGGGGCAAGGCATACTTCAATAACCTTACTATCCGTGAGCTGACCTATGTAGGCGGCAATCTTGTATTCTCTCCTTCTGCCGGAAAGATATTTGAGGTAAGAGAGATAACAGATGCTCAAGGCGAAGTAACAGGCTGGAAGTGTTATCTCCTTGCTGATGACGGTACAACTGCTACTACGAACATGTGGGAGAAGTACGACCAGGTGAAGTGTGAAACCTTCAATATTCAGGCGGGTGTATACGAGCATGTAAGTAACAAGTATTATTGGCGACTTGTAACGGATGTATCTACCGAGAACGAGGTGATAACCGATGCAGAAGGCAATGTGCTCTACGATGGCAAGAAGTATGCGTGGATCATCATTTCTGCTACTGATAAGGATATTGGCAGCGATAACCCTGCGGCAGGTGATACCATCGTGCTCATGGGAAACCGAACGAACACCGACCGAATGAGCTTCGTGGTTAAGGAAACCTATGGTGACAATGCTCCTCGTGAGGTGGGCTACACTAACGTTCATAGCTACACACTTGGTAATGGTAATCTTGTCTATGAGATAAGCCCTAAGAAGGTTCGGTTCTACTCTCAGTACTTCGAGCTTGTGACCATCGAGGGGCTGCCTATAAAGACCATCAACTATCGTGGCGATTGGAAACAAGGCGATACCTACACGTACTACGACCAAGTTACGCACAACGGAACGACATGGCTCTGTGTTGCACCAGAAGGAACTGAGGTAACGAGTGAACCTGCAAGGGGTAACGATTTCTGGAAGGCTCAGACAGCCATCCTAGATGCAACACTCAACATCACTCTGAGTACAGGAGAGTGGATAGACAAGGGCGAAACAAATCATGTAGTATGTTCCGTGATACGTGGCTTCGAGGACATTACAGACCAAGTAACATCATGGAACATCGTGCGTGATAGTGGTGATGCTGTTAATGATGCGGCTTGGCAGAACAAAGATAAGGTCAAGAACTTTGATGGAACGATAGATATTGCTTGGACGGATGAAGAAGATGACATCGGTGATTCTACTAGCTGTATCTTCACCATCACAGCTTTTTGGGGAAATAAAGTTGAATTAGCAAAAGGAACGATAAGCGTATGATGTATGTAATATTAGACAAGGTGCAGGCTCTGAGTCTAGGATTCAACCTGCACACCCACATAACTGCTCACGGAAAGATGATTCTCAACGAGAAGGAAGTGTTGATGAGCAACAACATTCAAGGTGATACCTTGGATGAGCGTGTTAAGAATATCGGTGGCAAGGCTATGACCGAGCAAGAGTTGGAACAATTTAAAAAGACGGAGGAATAAAGATGGCAGAAACAAATTACTCAGCACAAGGCTGTATACCTGTACGAAGAGTTCGTAACAACGATTCGTTATCCATATCCATTGAGAGCACTCAGCCCCTATTCCAGGGTGTGGATGCCAACAATGATAGTGCTACTCCATTTCCTAACTGGGAAACGGATGATGCTAGCAGACCTATCCTTACTCCTGTTGTCAAGAGTGCAAAGGGTAATATCGTATCTCTCAGTGATCATCATTGGAAGTATGGTGATACTCTACTTGTATTCAATGGCAGTACTAGCGGTTCTTTCCAACTTACGAGTGATGGTAAGTTCGGTATGGATGCAAACGGAAGATTGAAGATATTCAAAAACCTTGCATCTAGTAGCTCTACAAGCTCAGATACACTCACGTATAGCGGAACTGCAAAGATTGGTGACAGCAGCACTCAGGACGTTAGTGGATTCGTCACTATCCTCATACAGCCAATGGGTAATAACTCGTATATGGGATGGATAACAGCTAACCGCTCGATTCTGACAGATGCGCCGAATGAGAATACGGCTACACTCTCGGCAAGATTGTGGTTATCCACCACGGAACTTACCGATTTCTCTGTCAAGTGGAAGAACTCGGCAGGTGAAGTACTCGGAAGTGATAAGACCCTCACGGTTACTCGTGATATGGTGAACGGCTCTACCCTCATTACTTGCGAGTTCTACCACAAAGATGCTCAGAATGCTTGTTTCCGTGCTGGTAAGGTAATGACCGATAATGCGGACGAATACGTAATTGTCGGGGAAGTATCAAATCTCATAGGCGATAAGGCTGCAACGATTACAGGGCGTATCAAGAACACAAAAACAAATGCTATTGTAACGCCAACAAATGTTTCGTGGAACGCTAAAGCCTACAAAGACAATAACGAGCTTATCAAGGAAGTAAACTCTAATGTTATCACAATCGCAAAATCTGAGAGTGATTATGGCGGCACAGAGCATGATGCTTATGTCTTATTCACGGCAACTTGGTAAAATAGGAGGAACGAATTATGGCAACAAACAGCGCAGTAAGAATTAGAAGGTCTTTCGCTCTACTCAATACAGCACAATCAATCGTGTGCGTATCGGGTGGTTCTCCTACCACGCAAGTATATAACGTGGTTAACAGCAGCTACGAGCCGAACCGAGCCAACACACCTTGTGTCTTGCACCCAGACATTACAGCTTACGCAAGCGATGGTACATGGAAGTATCAGCAATCCAATGCGGTACTTGCCAATATGGTATGGCTCGTTAACGGCAAGGATATAAGCAAGGTGTGGGCAGCATCAGATTACTCAATCAATCAGGATGGTGCTACCCGTGGAGACCTCACCATCTTTCGTAACGTGGCAGTAGCAGAACGATTTGCATTGAGATTCAAGGCTGAAATCGTAGACTATCGAACCAACGTCAATGTTCCTATCCTTACCGATGAAGTGGTTCTGAACACGGTTGCTAAGAGCGATGATGCCTACTCTATGGCATTGGATGATGATGAGACTATCGTCTACAACCCAATGACAGACAAGTTGCTTCTGTACGACTACAAGGTGGCACATGGAATGATAGCAGCATCTGATGCTGTAAGGAACGCTTGCATTGACGAGAAGGCTTATCTCAGAAAGATTCCTCTCCACATCTATAAGGGTGCAAAGAGCATTACTTCTGGCTACACTATCAAGCTCTACAAGATGAGCGGTTCTTCGATGGCTCAGATTAGCGTAGGAATGAATGAGGTGGTAGCAATCAGCAATAGCTACATCACACTTGACCTTAGACTGATTAATTCTGCATCATACGTTATCAGGGCTTTTGTTGGCGATACGGAAGTATGCAACAAGCAAATCTCTGTTTCCCGAACATACCCGAGATACAGCGTATCGGCAGGACAGAACGTAGATATATCTCCTGGAGTTGATAACCGACAGCAGGTTGCTCTTGTCAATTCTGAGGGCAATATCGTGGAATGCCCTGCCAACGTGCTGAAACTTAATTGGAGTACTGTTGCCGAGAATGGCGGTGCTACGACAACAAGGCAATGGCAAGAGGGAGATACGGCAATCTTCAATATCTCTGATACTGGTCTAGGTGAGACTGCTGATGATGAGCTGGAGATAAGATGTGATGCTGAGTATAAGCCGACCTTCGATTTCTTCTCCGATGGCTCTGAACCTCTCGTTGATGAGAACGGAGATTACTTAATTGGTAACTGATTTAGTAACATATAAAAATAGCAAAATATGAAAAATCTTGCAACTGTAGCATCGGTATCATCAATGGTTAAGGGTGATACCTTATTGATAGAGGTTGGCGGCTCTCTCAGACGTATCAAGCTGTCTGACTTGGCTAACTCTATCAGTACTAACCAGCTTGACCTCTCGCTTATTGCTTGGGGAACATATCTTAAAGAGACAGACGATACGCAATGGGGAGTTTGCGGTAATCAGACAAAGTGGAATGAGTTCAAATCATCACTCGGTCGATATTTGCTTACTAACGATGGAAGAATGGCTAAATTGTCTCGTAGCAACTCTGCTGTATTCGAGGATGGCACAACCGTTGATGAGACTAAGGGTCATATCATGTTCCATACCCCTCATCGTCTCTACTATCTTGTGAAGTACGATGCGTCAGCAGGATGCAATATCCTGTGGGGTTCTACTTATCCTATCTCTGAGCATTATATCGACCATCCTACCTTTGGCGCATACATGGCTAGTATTGTTAACAATAAGCTTGTAAGCCGTAGTGGACTTGGCGTATCGAACAATATATCAATCAGTGATTTCTTTACTTATGCACGTAACAACGGTAAGAACTTCGGTCTGCTCGACTATGAGACATTGAAGATTATTCCTATGCTCGTTTTGTGGGAGAGCGAAAACAGCAACTCACAGGCTAAGTTCGGTTGTGGTCCTACAGGTAGTGCTAATTTATGGGATAAGGTTAATGGTCTTACAACGGGTGCTACTAAGAGCCTTGGAGATAATAATGGTAAAATCAGCTTGGCTGAGTTAACAGGAAACGCTGACGCATGCCATGTGAACCTCTTCGGTATCGAGAACCCTTGGGGATGGTATTGGCAGATGATACAAGGCATCTACTTCGGTAGTAGCAACAATAGCGGTCAGACTGGTTCGGAAGCCTTCGTCTACAAAGGCAACAGAATGCCTTCTGCTTCTGAGCTTACTGGTCATCCTGTCGGTGATTATCGCACGTTCACACGTAACACTAGAAGTGGCGGTGTACTGAGCCTTGTTCTCGGAGACTTCTTCGACATCATGCCTAAGAATATCAACGTTGATAATTCGAACAGCGCAAACTACTATTGTGACTACTCATGGGCAAACAGCACTGGGCAGTTGCTCCTCTTTGGTGGTGACGCCTGGAATGCGCTTCTCTGCGGCTCGTTCTGCGTCAATTCGGGTGACGGCTTCGGCTGTCGCAATCCGAGCTTCGGTGTGCGTCTCGCTTTTTGCGGAAATCCGACATACGTAAACGGAGCAGACCTGTAGGGTCTGCGACACCCGATGTGGAGCTTGCTCCACCGAAGCAAAAATGGTGTCAATAGAGAATAAAGAAAAATAAATAAAAAAGGTGGCGAGAGACATTTTGCTCCTCTTTGGTGGTAACGCCAGGAATGCGCTTAACTGCGGCTCGTTCTACGTCAATTCGAATAACGACTTCGGCAATCGCAATACGAACTACGGTGTGCGTCTCACTTATTTATAATCGCTGAATCAATAATCTATGGGGTATGGATATATGAAGAAGCGAGTCTCTCAAACCTTGACGTGGGTTTCAATAGCCTAGTCAGAAAATAACAGCGGAAAGGCTCTCTGTATTCGCTGAATGGAGAGCAAGCGTGGTGAAGTAATCGGCTCAGTTGTACGAGCAGAACAAAGTCACGGGCAAAGCGGCAAAAAAGCAATAGGCTTTAAATACAAAACAAAATGACAGCAAAGGTAAAGAATCTGATGAATGAACTCGTAAAGAGGGAAACATTGGAACAGGGCGGTGATGATGCCTATAATGCGTTAGATGATAAGAACACATGGTTCGCTAGGAGATATATCCGAGATAAGGATAAGATTATCGACCGCATACAGAATATGCTCATTCTCGGCATTTATCCTAAGAAGGAATATAAGGAGGTTGACATAGTATCTGAGAATAAGGCAAGAAAGATATGCCCTATGCACTTCGACCCTTGGAATGTTCTCTTTCACGCTATCAAAATAGTGCTCGAACCGATAGTTGAACGAGTGCTTATATACGATTCGAGTGCTGGCAGAAAAGGTAAAGGTCAAGTATTCGGTGCATTGAGAACACAACGAGCTATCAGAAGGCATCCGAAATGGGCTTATTATGGGCAAGGAGACCTCAGAAAGTATTATCTGACAATACCTCATCCTGTTCTGCTTATAATACTCAGGCGGTATATAGACGATGATTTATTCATCGACTTGATAGAGCAGACCATGCTCGATTATTCTGTAGAGATTGAACCTCTGATGATAGAAGAATACGAGCGCAAGCAGAAGTACTGCATTTGGGCAGATAAGGGTGGAATGAAGTACCTTGGATGCAGGCGAGGTGTAACACTCGGTAATCCTATCGGTCAGATGCTAGGCAATCTTGCATTGAGCTTGGTAGACTACGCTATGGTACATATCGAGCATGCAAAAGGCTATCATCGGCATTGTGACGATATTACCTTCTTCGCTGAAACAAAGGAAGAAGCTATTCGATTACTCGGAAGATTGGATTACTGGTGCAATCAATATGGGTTCTGTCTGAAAGCTAGCGGTCACGTAGCGGAGCTGCATGACGAAGAGAAAGGCGTGAAAGGCAGAAATCTAGATTTTGTCGGTTACGTCTATTCTCGAAATAACATAAGGATGCGCAGACGGACAAAGGTTAAGGCGGCAAAGTCTTTCGGTAGGGTTAAGAGCCGTAAAAGGCGACAGGAACTTATCGGAGCGTATTGGGGAATAGCAAGGTGGGGCAAGTGCAAGCATCTTTGGAAGAAGATTGTTGGAGATTACCCCGAAAATTATAAAAACGAATTTAAAAGAAAAAAGAATATGAGTTTTAAGGATATTGGAATTGTATCACCGAAATACTCGGTAGACAAGAACGGAAAACGTATATTTTCTGTACCAGAGTATAATCAGACGATGTTGTGTCAGAATCACTCCATCATCAATATATTAGACTTTGAAGATGATGTTGAAGTGAACGGCAAGAGCGGCCGATGTTGGGTTCTGTACGAAATGAAAGATGCTCCTGGAACAGAATATAAGTTCTGTACGTCTTCGAAGCTCATAAGACTGAAGCTCAAAGAAGTAAGGGAGAAGAATCTGCTGCCGGTTAATGATACTTTCCTCTTTAGAGTAGACAAAGGTGGCAGATATACTTATGATTTGGATTAACAATTTTAAATTATCAGATTATGAAGATACAATGCACAATGGCAGAATTGCCAAAGGATAATGTGAAGGTTTTAGTTTCGGGTAACTACCTTCAAGTAGCTTATGATTTTGTTCGTATCGAGCAGAAATCAGAAGATAGTAATGATGGTATGCACATGATGTTAGAGAACTCTTGTCAAGGTGAATACATCGAGCTTCGTGGCGGCATCCGCAGCTATGACGCTATCGTGTCTGCCATCATCGAAGACAAGTACCCTTCCGACAAGATGGATGCTATTCGTCTTAACTTCGAGCTGGCTCAGAATAGTGCTGTGGCATCTATTGACTTGGACGAAAGCAAGTGTGAGGAGTATCTTGCAGAGTATAAGGAGATGCAGGAATGGCGCATACATGCCAAGGAAATTGCGAGAAAGGCAGTTGAGTTAATTAACGCTAACGTATAAAAAGAAAGGAGGTATACTATGGCAGGACATAGTGTGCAAGGTGTTGTAAGGGTAGGCAGAAAGCCTAAGACAGCCAGTGAGACGGAGATTGTCCGTCTCATTACTGCTACGAATGAGAGCACGCCTATTGGGAACTTTACTCAGTTGGTTAAGGACTTGGGGGCGGCTGGTATTGTTATTAGCGAAAATCAAGTTGCTATTAAGGGCGATAAAGTTACTATTTACAATAAAGATTCTGTTGCCCTTTTTGCGCAAGATGGCAAACTCAATGCTAACCTTATTGATGCGGATGCTATCGAGGTTAAGCATCTTTGGGCGAAGTCTGAGGATGGAACGACCAAGGTGGGATATTTCGGCAATATCGAGAATATTGATGCTTGTAAGATAGATGATAATACCTATGCCCCTCTCTTTGTTGGTGCGGATAATGCTAAAAATGCTTCGTTCTACGTATCGAGCGAGGGAGCAATGTATGCTACGAGCGGATATATAGGTGGATTCAATATAGGAAAGACCAGTATAGATGGAATCAACGGACAAAACAAAGTCATGCTTACACCAGGGTATATTTCCTTCGATAACAAAACTCATGGCATTGATAATATAATCGGAGCTAACTGGAAATATGGATTGGACTATGTTGGTCAGCAGATAGTTGTTAAGTACGACCATGCAACACCATCTTATGGCGGTAATATTGGCATAGCAAATTTAAAGAATATCGCATTGTATGTTTCAGCCTCTGGTAATATAGATAGGCTTTCGAGAGATACAGGCATCGTTAACTCGGTATATCCTTGCGGTAATCATGCAATATTTTGTGATAAAGGTGATTTTGCCGGATTCAGACCTTGCTTCAGGATTATTACGTCAAGCCAGACGTTGTCAAAATATGATGTAGTAGTAGAAATTGTTGAAACCTGGAAGAAGCACAACAGTATTACAGGCGAAGATACATCAGTGGAGGTTGGTCCGGTAACAATCAGTCTGCCCACGAACCCGGAAATAGGACAGATGTATTGGATTATAAGGTCAACCAGGCACGATTACTCTATGAAGACGACCGACGGTACGCAGATTTATACTCCTGGTGGCGTTACCACATTTTTTACGTTAAAAACACAGAACGAGATGGTATGTGTCGTGTATACAGGATACAACTGGAGGCTGATGTGGAATATTGGTGTATAATTTTTTTTAAAAACAATAAATATGAAAAAGAATTTTAATGTGCCTTTCAAGAATTGGAAGGGTGAGGTGATAGTGTCACCAGTAAAGAACGAGAACGGAGAGGAAACCTACAAGCCGCAGATTATTGGCGATATTGTAGCCAAGGTGCTCTTCGAAGTGATAGACAATCAGAGCATGCAGCTGTCGGGTGAAGACAAGCTGCGTGCTTATCGGGTAGCTTGCAAGATAGGCAAGGATGCTGAGAACGTAGACATCGAAGCCGAGGACATTATTCTTATCAAGAATATACTCTGTCCTGTCATGGCGGTTGGCGGCTATGGTCAGATTGTTGATTTACTCGAAGGATAAGAATAGATAAGGCGGTTACTACATAGTGACCGCCATATTCTTTTCTCGTCCGTCAGGGAAAGATGGAATTAAATCACTAAGATAGCCATATCTACCTTTTCTTCGTTCCTCTTCTGCTTGCGTTACTAGACCTTTCTGCATTCTAACAGCGAAAGGAAGTTTGTTGAAACCAGAGATACCATCTATCCAGTCGTTAGGGTGCGGATTACACTTGTGCTCCAACTCTCGCTCTCCAGGAGTAGATGGCAACCTACTGCCACCTACTAGGTATCCCATTTGATTTTCGTATGGTTCTAACTTTTTCATAATCTTAATGTTTTGATTTATGCCGCAAAGTTACGAAAATAATCTGAAAGCGCAATGTTTCTGTTACAAAAAAACGATAAAAGCCCTGCTATCTATCTCAGACGGCAGGGCTGCATCGTTTTTTAATACTTTATAAAGATTATTTTCCCCTATGCAGTGGACCGCACGGGGAATAGCGGGTGCAAAGATACGAAGAAAAAACGAGATATGTAGAGAATATCGGAGAAAAACAGCGGCTTTTATTAGTATTCTTGCAGATGTTGTCCGATGTTTCACGCAGTTTTTTCGTATCTTTGCTTATGGAAAATCAGATGTGATATTCAGGTATCTCATACTAGGCTTCGAATAGGCTTCGAATAGGCTTCGTATAGGCTTCGCCCAGAACCCGTTTCCGAGCCATCCGGCACGCAAAAGCAGCGAATTGTTTCACGGATGTCTGCCCGATTCCCCCGCACCCCTTTTTCCGTAAATTTAATGTTTAACTATTTAAAGATTTACGATTATGGCAACAGTTAATTTTACATCCGACGTTCAGTCCATTTCCGGCAAGCTCTGCTCTAAAGAAGGCGTGGTTTATTCAGTAAACAAGCAGACGGGCAAGACCTACCGTTCCGACCGCCACGGCTACCACGATGCCAATACCGAGGCGCAGCAGCAGGTACGCAAGCTCTTTGCTACGAAGGGCAGTTTTTCCGCAGCCTGGTGGAAGGCCAACAAGCCGTCTACCGAGCAGCCTAAGGGCAGCGACAGCTACAAGCTCGTGATGAAGGCTTACCGCAGCCAGCACAAGATTGGCAATTCCTATAGCTACCTCCGTACCCTCGTAACCGATGATATGAAGGTGAAGCTGGGCGACCTCGACATCACGGGCAGTGTTACTCCTTCTGTAGGTGGCGGCTCATCGGCTGGTAGCGGCACAACGGGCAGCGGCACTCAAGGCAGCGGCACAACCGATGGTGACGGCGGCGATGCCTAAAAATTGAGTGTTGAATGTTGAGTGTTGAGTGTTGATTTAGGCTAGCGCCCTTGAGTCCGTCAGGCAATTCAACATTCAACATTCAACATTCAACATTCAACACTCAATTTACCTTTTTACCTTTTCATTGATATGCTTCATCCCTGTTCTTTCTCCATATCGACGAGAGATAGCCGTTTTCGCAGTTATAGAGATTGATGAAAGAGTAATGGTGCGTATAATAGAAGGTGGCCACATGGTTCTCTACCAGATAACCATTGATAGTAACCTTTCCGTTCTTGGTGGAATAGGTGGTAGTGAAGTCTTTCTTACCCTCTATCACCATGTGCATGGTGCCGTCCTCATTAAATGTCATGGAACCCATACGCTGATCTTTCTTTCCGTCCTTGGTAATGGTGATGACGCAATACCATGTGCCCCTTATCGCCACATCGTGGTCCGTCTCGTCAGAAACATCATCCAGCGTTCTGCTGCATCTCATTTGGCATTCATTGCCGTTGGCGAAGGTGCCCACAATCAGCGGACGCATATCAATGCTCGCCGATGTCCCGCTGCCCGTAAGCTTGTTGCTCTCCTGTAGATGCACCCCCGAGATAGTTTCGTTCAGCAGATTCTTGATATTGAAGCTTTTCGGTGTGCCCACCTCGAAGCGGGTAGTAAGCCTGTCGCCCTCCATCTGCCAGTAGCCGAAGGCAGTGTTAGGCTCGATAACATAACCGCCTGGAGTCAGATCGCCACCATCCTCATAGTAAACCATGTGGTTCTTATAGTAGAAATAAGTACCTCTGGTGCTGTTGATGGTCCACTCGTTTCCGGCAAGATATTCCTTCACCTTAGCCGCCTCCTTCTCGCTCTCATCCTCGCTGCTGCTGCAAGCCGTGAGCGAAGCCGTAATCATTCCCATGGCTACCACCGAGAAGATAGCCATCATGGAACGTTTCATCTTCATTAAAAAGTTCTTTTTCATTTCTTCATTTTTGTTTTAAGAGTTATACATTATCAATCATTATGTTGAATGTTGAATGTTGAATTAGGCTAGCGCCATTGAGTCCGTAGGCAATTCAACATTTAACACTCAACATTCCCCCGATAGTAGTACCACTCCCACTCTTACTTTCTTGCCGCAGTGAGGGCAGAAGGTGGAAGTCTGAATCATCTGCTGCTGATTTTCTTCTGCCTGCTGCACAAACTTCACGTCTCTGCAGGTGACACCTTCCGGCAAATCGCCCCCCAGCGTAGCATTCAGAGTTTCGCCCTCATGCTCTTTCTTATCAGCATTCGAGAAAAGATCATTCTTCTCCTCTGTCGGGAAGAACATATCACGAGGGTCTATATCCAAAGCTGTGGCTATGCGATAGATGGTGTTTGTCGTTAACGACTTGTTGCGGAGGAACTGCGACATCGATTGCGATGACATGCCGCATTTCTCGGCAAAAGCATTTGTGCCCAAGCCTAATTTCTGCATCAGTTTACGGAGATTGATTTCCGATTTTGGTTTATTATTTCCTTCCATTATCTCTTTAGTTATATATATTCTTTAATTTTCAGTGCAAAGGTAATATATTTATTTGGTTTTTGCAAATATTTCTAGTTAAAAGTTATATATTTATTTATTTTTCTATATATTTTTTGATGAGATAGTATATATTTTAGGTATTTTTTATTTAAGATTTCAGATAGTATAAATTATTTTTGAATAATTTTAAATCCCCTATAAACTATTGGCATTTAAGGTTTTACAAGAGATAACATTTTGTTTTTAGCGCCCGAGAGGAGAAGATAAATAATTGATAATTAGAGAAATCCCAATCTCTGGGAAAACCCGAGAACCTTCATTCAGCCGCGAGACCCCCGCCGCCCTGAGACGTTTGTCCCCTGCCCGCCTGCCTGGATCCGTCTGGATATATGCCCCCGCCTCCACGAGATACCAGGCTGCACCCACGAGATACCAGACTGCACCCACTAGATGAGGAACACACCCACGAGATACCAGACTGCACCCACGAGATGAGGAACGCACCCACGAGATACCAGGCTGCACCCACGAGATGAGGAACGCACCCACGAGATACCAGACTGCACCCACTAGATGAGGAACACACCCACGAGATACCAGACTGCACCCACGAGATGAGGAACGCACCCACGAGATACCAGGCTGCACCCACGAGATGAGGAACGCACCCACGAGATACCAGACTGCACCCACTAGATGAGGAACACACCCACGAGATACCAGACTGCACCCACGAGATGAGGAACGCACCCACGAGATACCAGGCTGCACCGTTTTATTTTTTCCCTATATATAATAAGGTATACTATATAATAAGAAATTATCCCGCGCAAACTAAAAAAAACACGTAACAAATAAATTTATTTGCAAATATATGTAAATTTAAGGTGTTTATTTATAACTAACGGTTAAAAATAAAGGAAAATATAAACTTTTTGCGGAAATTATTTGCACGGAACAAATAAAAGTATTACCTTTGCAAACGTAAAACAGAAACAAAGTATAAACAAATAAAAAATTAAAGTTATGAAAAAGAATTTAGTTATCTCAAGCGTCGCTGCATTTGCAGCACTTAATCCTGAAGGTTTTACCGTTAACGCTGCCAACTTGCAGCCCGTTACAAGCGGCTTCGCTGTAGCGCTGAAGCGCACACAAAACAGTTTCGGCGCTGAAGGTTTGGCAAAGGTTGCAAACGTTATCGATGAGCTCAAGGCTTCAGGTAATTTAAACGGCCGTACGTTAGCTTTCGGCGGTTGGTATGATTCAGAAAGCGGCCTTTATTATTATGATGCTACAGTAATTTTCAAGGATCGCGCCGAGGCTATCGAGGCGGGCCGCGCAAATGAGCAGATTGCAATTTTTGATCTTGCAAATCTGGAGGAGATCAGATTGTAATATATAGATAGTAAGTAATAAGCGGGGACCGCTCCGGCGGTCCCTATTATAGAAATATTTTAAAGTTTAGAAATTATGAGTACAAAAAGATATAACAGCAAAACTTTTGAGTTTACCGTTAACGCTGAAGTAATACGTTTTTATTGTGACACAACAAAAACAAAAAACGGCTTTTGCCATCATGTTTGGGCCGTTGGCGGCGGCAAAGATTACGAGCATACCCGCGTATCTTATTTAAATAGGACTTGGGAAACTTTCGAGTATGAAACGGCGCTAAAAAGCGCGGCTGCAAAATTCCGCAAAAGTTTGCGCGAACCTTTGCGCCTGGAGATTCAGGCAATAGCACAAGATGAGCATGAAAAAGCAGAGGCTTTTTGCGCGGCGTTTGCAGCTAACTTCGCGGCGCTGAGTACTGAACAAAAGAAATTTATACAGGAATATACTCCAGTTGTTACCAATATGGACCAGGCTAAAACGGTTAACGCGGTCGTTTCAGTGTTGGCGGCTATCTAATAATGATATTTTCAGGGTGCAAAGGTTTGAGGCCTTGGCGGTGGATCATTCCCGCCGGCACCTTCTAATTATAGAACATTTAAAAATATAAGGTTATGAATAATAGTATCAATATTTCACGCCGTACCAGTACGGCGGACCTGGTAAGCATTTTATTTGCAGTGTTTGCGCTTTTATTTGTGCGCCTTTATAAAAGTACCTTTGCAGCCGCAAAAAGCGCCTGGGTGTGGTTATTTGCACCCAAAACGTATTTTGCAGCGGACGGCGAAGGAGTCACGGCCAACGGGCTGCAATTAATAGGTATTAATCTAATTGCCGCGGCTGTGTGTCTGGTATTATCTTTCTGTTAGATATTCTTTTTCTAAACTTTTAATATCAAGGTGCAAAGGTAAACAGGCCTTCACGGTGGATCATTCCCGCCTGCACCTTCTAATAAGTGATAATAACCGCTATTATAGCGGGTGTAAAATATCACGGAACAAATAAACATATTATAGAACATTTAAATTTTTAGAGTTATGGCTACAGGTAATTTTTATAATGCGAATTGTTCACGCTATTTTGTATTGGGTATGAATAAGTACTACACCCAGGAGGACATCGAGGCAAACGAGATGGACCCGGAACTTGTCGGCGAGTTCAACGAGTCACAAACGGAATTCGATTATGATTGCCAAGAAAATGAAATAGTTTCAGGCCTTCAGAATAAGGGCTGGGAATACTTCGACGGGTACGAAGGCGAGGCGCGCGTAATTGCATACAAAACAAAAGGTATCCATTATGGAGGCTGTGATATTTCACTGAAAATAAACGCGCTCGTGCGTTCAGGTTATTACGAAGGCGCTTGTATGGATCTTTCGGGCAAAGTTATTATAGACTCTGCCGGAGATTACTGGACCGGAAGCCCTGAATATGATCTGTTTGAGGATTTCGATGAGTCGTACGTTATCGAAGACAACTGGACCGGGAACGCCGGTTTAGATCACCTTCAGGCAAAGAACATTATCAAGAAATTAAACGCTATTATAGAGGATCTGAGAAATGAAGCAGAGTACGTTTTTTCTTGCTATTGTGGAGAAGAGTTGGCCGTTGCATACCACTGTAGTAACGGGGAAACAGGCTACAGCAGAATCGAAAAAAGACTCTATCAAGAAGTAGACGAAACGAAGCCTAACAAGGCAGCATAAACGCAAAACGGGGTACCCCTGGAGGCTTCAGGGTACCCACTATTATAAAATGTGTAAAATATCACTTATTATAGAACAACTGAAATTTTAAGGATATGAAAGAATTAAATAAATTAGCTATCATATTACGTGCACTTGGTTTTAAGGTGAACGTGGAAAATGAAACAATTAGTTTTGGCGACGGTGCCGTATATGATAATATCTTTGCCACTGTCGATTTAGCAAACTGCCACTGGGACATCTGGCATGAAGGCAGAACGTTTGAGGTACACTTTTTCGCAAATAATGAGTGTATTTATGATCAGGTGTACTTCTCATTTCAGTTTGATGTTATCAAACAGATTTTTATCGATTACGACAAATACGGAAAATAAGCCTGTAAAGGCTTCCAGGGTACCCCTGGAGCCTTCTTTATAGGCTGCAAAGAATATTACTCTATTATAGAACATTTTAAATTTTAGGCTTTATGAATACTAAGATAGATTTAAACAATTTAGAGAAAGAAAAAATCGGTAAAATTGAAGACCGCCTGTGTGATTTAATCGACGATCCTGGAGACGTTTTCTTGTGGACCGGTGATTCTATTCCAACCAAAAAGCCAGGACGTTTCAGCAGCGAAGAAAACGCGAAGGAGTACGGAATTTTGAAAAATGAATACTACATGCGCCGTGGTATAGTAAAACGCGATGAGCCGATAGCCTATATTATAGGCACGGAAAAAGATTACCAGAAGGCCGTGAAGGCCTGGCAACGTCGCAAGAAAAACGAGGAGGTAAGAAAATACCGCGAACACGTCGATAAGCTTGTGGATCGCTCGAACAAAGAAATAATAGCAATGGAGGCATTAAAAGCCGTGTGTCGTACCTTTGACAGTAAGGTGGTAAATAAGCGTTTTCTGGATGCTGCAAAGAAGGCGACGGGCTTTTATTGCAGCTTTTATGAAGGCTGCATGGAATTAAGCGCTATTAATTCATACGGAGAATACGCACCGGGTATTACGGTTTACGGCTCCTGGAACTCTCAGAAGGGCAAGGAGTGGGAATGGTTTACCGGCGACCGTATGAATGCAGCTGAAGCCATCGGGGTGATCGACGGGTATATATTAGATAAAAGCCAGGATATTGCTAAATATAAAGATAGTATCAAACTTTACGCAAAGTACGTGGACCAGGTACGAAAAATCGAGGCTTCAGTTCATGAGCTGGTAAAAACAGACGGTACAATTAGAATTTGGGCACGTGAGCATGACCTGAAGAAGTACCCACTTTTTAGTCACATCTGGATATGTTAGCAGCTAGCCCTGGACGCTATCCAGGGCATCTATTATAGAACGTGTGAAATATTACTTATTATAGAACGTTTAAATTTTTGAGGATTTATGATAAACAGCAAATTGTATGTAGATATTCTGAGCCGCCAGGCAAAGAAGGATGGCCGGCCACACGAAATGGCACTGAGTGATTTTTGCGACTTCCTTCTTGATTTGTTCAGCGTGGAGGCATTCAAGGGCAAAGGTGCAGACGGCTTGAAAAACTGGTTCGATGAACGTATCAGCAAAAAGCCTGATTTCGGGCTGCTGGCTACTAACTGGCTGGTAGATGTTAGCACGGCACTCCAGAAGGGCACCTGGCTCGATGCTTTTGGCATTCTCTATGAGGATATGTATCTAACACGCGGCAAAGCTTCTCAGACAGGGCAATTTTTCACGCCTAAGAGTGTGTCTGACCTGGTGAGTGATATTATAGGCTCGAAAGAAAAACAGGCTTCTAGCCCCGTTATTTCGGGTAAAATGGTAAATGATTGTGCAGCAGGTAGCGGCCGCCTTCTTCTTTCTCATTTCGCAAAGATGAGCAGCCCTGATCCTTCAGTTGGTAGAACTTATAAATATATTGCCCAGGATTCAGATCCGCTGGCATGTAAGATGTGCGCCCTGAACATGATGGCACACGGTATGAACGGCGTCGTTATCTGCCAGGACACTTTGGTGATGAGTAAACCAACGGCAACGTTTTACATAAACGAAGTGAAATATCCGTTTATCACGCCTTATTATAGCGTGCGTATCGTATCAGGGAATCCTCAAAAATAGGATTCCCTGGGAATAAAAAGAATATATTATAGAACATTTAAAATTTTAAGGTTATGGAAAAGAAAAAGAAATTTACAACAGTGTGCAAAGCACGTTTAGCCAGCTTTGAAGGCTTTTATTGCTCCATCTGGAGCCCGGACGATGATGTTTATAATTATAGCGTTGAGGAAGGCGCGGAGGAGGATAAGGATTTCACCGTCGATTACAAGGGGTATCAGAAGGCGGTTTGCGAGAAGTACACCGACGTTTGGGAAGAATGGATGCAAGAATATATCCACGAGGATATTAAACTTGAATTTCTCCAGGTATGGCAGCCACGTTTCTATAATTACGTGAATGATGCTTGCGAAGTTCGTATCAGTCTTACTCATCAGGCAAAGAAAGCAATTATAGAGAAGGTGATAAATCACCGTGATAAGATAGCCGGCTGGATCAAGGAGAATCACACCAGCTCAAGTGGTTTTATCTCCCTCCTTAGTAACGACATCGACGACTGGGGAGGCTGGGTACTATTCAATACGAATGCTTATCACCAGGCAAACTATCTGGCCTACATGCTCTATTATATCGTGAAGGCAGAATTAGAGGCAGAAGGATATACCGATGAGCGCCCTGAGATTTACGCCTATTATAAGGTTAGTGACCAGGTGAGCACATTAAACTTTATCGACGATATAGACAAGGGCAAGGCAGCCTAACCGCTGCCCTATTATTGCCCATCGGAAAAATTAGAAATCACTCATTATAGAACATGTAGAAAATGAAGAAATCATCAGTTATATATAATTTCGCTATATCGCAGCAGCAGGGTAAAATCCTGCTGACTGCCCAAGAATATCCCTGGAGCGTGCTCCAGGTTATCACCTTCGAGCCACAATATTTCGACAAGGTGGTGGCGCTTTGCAAGCGCCGTGGTATGGTAGCCACACACGATAAGGACCGCTCCTTCTGCATCATCCACCTTTGCAGCGGAGATCAGAACGGAAAATATCCTGATAAGCATATCAATACTGATACGCCAGCGGCTATTGATAAGTATCTGGAGGCATTGAAGGATGCAATGGCGCAGGCAGTGGTTTGGTATTATAGCAATATCATAGAACGTCTGAAAAATTAGAAATCATGAGAAAAGAATATACTTATATATTGACTATCGGCAACAAAGTAGTGAAGCCGGTGGCTGTAGGCTGGTGGTCAACTGAGGAACAAATGGTAACAACCAGGTGCGGCATGGCCACGGCAGCCAGAGCCTTCAGAAAAACGGCGGGAATACTGGTGTACGAAAAGGAAAAAGATTCCGGCCTGTGGGTGTTCTGCGATGATTGCGATATTGATTCCCGATTAATCATCCCTGTGAAGATAGAAACATCTGGAATGACTATCACAAAGAAATTATATCGAGATTACTCCCAGGAAGGCGAAGTTTATATGGAGGGAGATTTCTAAATCTCACCTATTATAGGGCAATATATCAATCACAAATTTTATAACAACATTAAAAAATTAGAAATTATGGAAGCAAAGAATAATAATAAGAACGGTATGAACGTTATAGAGAATGTAGAGAACGAAGTGCAGGTGACAGAAGAGAGCCGCAAGGCATACGGCAGACCATCTGTTAACGAGGAGAAGGGATGGAAGCTGGATCACGTTATCCCTTTCGATTTCTATCACAACGCATATATCATGAGCCGCGCGAGCATCGACGAGCTGGTGAATATGGTACTGCAGGAATGCAATATCAAGTCGGACGATACCTGCTCTTGGGCAAAGGACATCCGCACGATTATTAAGCATAGTATTGAGAACTACGACAAGCTTTTGGAGGAGAGCGAGAACACTCCGGACGAAGAGAACCTGAACCTATCAGGGTGTTTGATTGGCGATGCAATCGAATTGCGGCATGAGGCTTTTTATCCTGCCGGTTACATCGCTCCTCATACCTTTGAGGAGACGAAAGAGGAATACGTTCGGGAAGGTAACTGGAAGAGTTTTCTTGCCTTGAATAGTATGACCGAGGAGGAATACAAGGAGTATTACAACAAACACTATTTCCCTGCTGATGTAGCATAGAAATCCCTACCCCGTCCGGCAGACCGGCAAAGCGTGGAGCGACACCACCACGGGGTGCGTTATTTTAAACATAACTTTAAGATTTTAATTGTTTCGCGGAAGCGTCCGCATTTGTTTTAGTTTACACGCTGTCTGCGGTCTGTGAGGATAGCAGCAGCAATTTCGCCTATGGTTGACCGAGGATGATATGCTTCATCCTTCAGGGTCCGAATCCCTGGTGGGCGGCAAGAGAAGAAAAGAAGATAAAAAGGTGTTGAGAATTTACTTTGCAAATAAAACAAACGTTAAAAATGCACCTAAAAGCATAATTAAAGTGCATTTTATTTGGTAGTTTCAAAAATTATCCGTACCTTTGCATCAGATAAAAACAAGAAGATAAATAAAAACAATAATAATCATTTTAGCCCTAGCGCATCACGGTTAAGCGACGAACGTATGAAGAAAGAAGACATTAAAACATTAGATGATCTCAAGGTATTTTTGACAGCCTACCAGGAGGAGAATCCGGAGGATGATTGCTGCGAGTTGGTTCGTGGCATCTGCAAGGAGAACGGATGGGTATATACTGGTGATTCTGAAAGCATCAGTTATGATGATGAGGATTTCGCCACCGATGGCGAACACATTCTTTCTCTTGTTTCTACCGGCTGGGAGTTGTTCGAGAACGAAGGACAGGATATTGACCATAATGGTACCAAGATTACAGTTCGCGAGGATGGCGAAAATTATTACGTTAACTTCAACACTGGTCTGGGCGCGGGTATCTATCCCAAGGTAGGTTGGACGCTGGAGAAGGCTATCGAGGACCAGGAGAATATCTATAAAGAGAATAAGTAATCACATTCAGCCCTAGGCGCATCACGGTTAAGCGCAAGCAATATGAAAACAATTTCCTTTAATTTGAATTTTGTAGAAATCCAATCCTTGCTTACATCTATTATCAATATAGACAAGTTAATGGGTGTGCATGATTGTTCAGATCAAGACTATCCACGAACACCGCAGGAGGTAAAAATTGCGGTTGCCATCGAATTGAAGGCGATGGGCGTGTTAGCCTACGACCTAGACAATATCACCGACAAGACCCGCGATACCTTGGAAAACCGAGGATATACGGGAGAGTGGCAGGACGAACACGAAGCCTTCTGGCTGAAGGGGCGGTATGTATGGGTACGAGTAAGAATGCTATATAAGACAGACGGAACGCCTGTTATAGCTTTGGAGGCAAAAGCTAATAATCAATAATATATTTATAGTTCAGCCCTAGGCGCATCGCGGTGAAGCGCAGACAATATGAAGAAGTTTTTTGTATATTTTGACAAGAAAGTAATCATTGACTCAGCAGTAGAAGCCGAGAAGTTTATTAATAGTTTGACTGATAAGAACGAGCCGGGCGGCAGAAAGTTGGAGGTTAACTACAACGTTCACGCCCTTCTGAAGAAGATTTATCAGGACGAGCAGGCAGGCAGAAAATTGCAGACTACAGGCTGCAGCCCTTCATCCTTCATCTATTGCTACCCTGCCCTCGCTGATACTCCAGAGGAGTGCGAGAAGGCCGTGATAGCGAAGGAGGCAGCAGACCGCAAGCGCAGACAAGACAATGAAATCCTGGTAAAGCAGCGCATCGCCAGAGAGATCAACGAGCGCCGCAAGGAGCTGGCTGCGATGCCGAAGGGTTTCTTTACCGTCTGTCTTCATGCCACCGTCAATTCTACATATAAATATTATGAGTACGTAGGCTATGCCGAGAATGGCGAGGAGGCATACAAAATGGCGGTAGTGAAGCTGAAGAAAGATTTCGGTGCCCATCTCTGGGATTACGATTCCATCCTTGATGCTGAAATCATTCCCCGTCTTCTCGGTAATGATATTTACTCGTTATAACATCGGAGATTTTTCACTGGTTATAGATTATTTTCAGCCCTCGACAGCACGGTTAAGTCAATAGATATGAGAATTACAATCAATGGTGGACATAATATATTATCCTGCGTAAATATTCCTCTTTGTGATACTAAGTACACGAAGTTTGGTGAAGGTTTTTTAAATAGTGAAGCCTTTGAAGGCAGTGATACCTTGGAGGATATTGTCCGTAAACGCTTTGAGTCTTTTTCGGTACACGAAAACGGATGGAAGGAGTTTTCAGAGTGGGAAAAGAAGAACGAAGATAAAGCCTGGTATGATTTGCGAGAGGGCGAGAATGAAGGTCTCTACATTGTTGCCGGTGATTCTGAGAGTATTAGGTTTATATCAGAGGTTGATTATCTTACACTTGATTATGAAGGCTACGAGATAAACGTTTATAGCTGGGGTAAGGATTCCTACTCTTTTGGTTTCTGGATAGACCCTGAAGGCGGAATCCTTCGAGCTTCTGACGATGAGCGATCTTATTTCTTTTATGATGATTTGGAAAATGACGAAGCAGATTATCCGAGAAAGGATTTCAACTTCAAGGCAGCTCTCGATGATTTGGTCGCACATAGCGATGACTATCAGAATAGCAACGAGGATGAGGAGGAAGAAGAAGAGGAGGAATAATTATGTCGGAGATTATTTGTAACAATACAACAACGTTTCTTGCGAGACGATTGTTTGATAATGGCGAGTCTTTGGTGTGTAAGGGTGATACGTACAAGAGAGTTGGAACGATTGAGGGTTTAATAACCACGCTGACGATTACGGGAAGAGATAAGAATATATATTCTTTCCGTATCATAGACGAACAACGTCAACCTTATAAAGACCTGACTAGGATAATATGCAATAGATTGGCGGGCGAGCCGAAAGACAGTGCAAGCTCAATCGGTCAGATATTCCTGGATAAGCAAGGTTATTGGGTTATGTTTGAGGATTGTAGTTATCCTGATAACCATACAACTTTGGAATTTCATAAAATTGGCGTTTACGCATAAAACGAAAAGCCCCGACCTAAGCCGGGGCACTGCGAGCCTTCTGGCTCGAATCTACTATAGTAGAAATTTGGCTCTTTAAGAGCGTTTGAATCCACAGACTTTGAAAAGTCTGACCGTCAACGGAAGTTTTATGTTTCTTTCTATTCCATAAAGGTACGATTGAATCAATATCCATAAAGGTACGATTAAAAGCCTTCCGAAGACGAGTGCAAATTTAAGAAATAAAACAATACGATGTATCAATTTACACGAAATATTATAGATTTTTAAGTTTTTAAAGCCCTACCGCATCGCGGATAAGCGGAACAAAGATGTTTAAGATATTGCACGCCTTCCTAGATTATCCCTTCTGCTCTTTCGAGTTTTTGAATCTCGACACTCAGGATCATATATTTGCTTCATTCTTCGATGATTCTCTTTATGGGCTTCTGAAAGAGTGCGGGGTGAATTATGACCACGAGTTAGAAGGGAAGATAATAGAGAAGATTCCGTCCGATTTGCGCATACATACCAGGGAGTATGCCGTTATCAGGGCGCAACAACATTTGGAAGGTTCTTGGTTCTTTCCCTGGCTAAAGAAGAAAAAGTAATATAATCATTCAGCCCTACGCATCACGGATAAGCGGAAAAGATATGGAGATTAATAAAACAACGAATAAGAAAGGCAGACGAGCTGCAGAGGGCAGCGTGCATAAATATGTGGTACCCGATGACGTTCACGATTGGATCAAAAAGCATGGAGGCAGCAGATATATCACGGATATTATACGCGCTATCGAGGCTGCGACCTTAAAGGCTCAGGAAAGCCCTTCGTTATAGCATCGGTAAAACTTCATTGATGCTGCGACAAAATTATATACTTCAATTTTAAAACTTAGATATTATGAATAAAGAAGAAATCAAGGAGCTTGTTTGCAAGAAGCTTGCAAATGATCTGAATTGGAATGAAATGCAGATTCGCCAGGAAACCATCACGGATATTACCAACGAATGCGGTACCCTGCAACCTTGCATCATTGCGATGTCGCCGGTCATCGACTGGTTCAACTCGCACAAACTCGAAAACAAACCGTTGGAGAAACAAAAGCCTTATGTGGGTGTGCTCATCAATCTGATTTGGCTCCTTGCTGCAAACGATATTGCAGGCTTGACGCAGAACTGGGTACTTAGTGATATGGAATAAAAAACATAAATATTAATACTTTAAAAAGATTATAGCAATATGAAAAAAGTAATTACATATTCCGTTGCAGCCATCGCCCTGGTAGGCGTAGCTGTGCTGCTCTTCTCTACCATCGGCGTAGCAGTGTTCTTCCTGCCTTTGTTGGCTGGAGCATTCAAGTAAGGCTTTTGCCCTTACAGGGCGAGAGGGGTGCGCCTATGATTACCCAGGGTGTTGCCCTGGGCTAGGAGTTGCTGCCCCTTCAGGGCGTGCTACTTGAGGAGATTTAATAAAAAAACGTAAGGGTATATAATAATTCCGGAGGCCTTTGCGTTACTTAGATATATATATAAAGAACAATTTTAAAACTAAAAACATGAAAGATAATGATGTAGTAGTTACTATCCCCTGCAGCGATCATGCCATCTTTCTTGATCATTATGGCATATTTTATGAGCGCATTGGTCTTGCATGGAAGAAAGACCAGGACAGTTTAGAAGGTTCTAAAGAGTCTTATTACATTGACAGAGAGGGTTCCTGGCAGATTCCTGAATATGTGGATGAATATACTGGAACTTCTATCGTCGCTCATCGTGGAGAAACGATACCTTTTGAAGATCTATGTTACGTCTTTGGATATACCCAATATATTCCATCGGTTATTCCTGACCTGAAGAGTTACGACGTTCATATAGATAAATCGAACATGACCGATTCCTTGAAGGTATTTCTAGACCGTGACTGGGGCGAAAAATACTCGTCCTATAAACTGACGGTAGAAACCGACGAGGGCGTAATAGTTATGTCTTTGTCTAAGGATATACACTTTACGGAACTCGGTTTAAAGGATGAGAAAGAGGATATATTAAGGACGTTGAGAGACTACCTGGTTTCTTTCCTTATAGTATATAGCGAGCAGATAGGGTTCAGGGTTGAATTTGGAATATTCTTCCGGAAATCAACTTATCTGAGAGCTGAAGACCGCAAAAAGCAAAACCGTTTCATCTGCCAGGAAGAAAAGAAGTATCTCGGACCGATAAGGAAATTTGTGAAGGAGGAATTTGAAAAGGATTGGAACGATGTTCTGGGCAAAGAGAATGAGATGAAACTATATAAGAAAGAGCGTGACGAGTGGTAGCAGGAAGCCGCCAGCAAATACGATAAAGATCCGAACCTGATGGAATAGGAATTTCTACGTTATAGCATCGGCGAAATATCACTGAGTTTCGCCGATGCAAAAGAAAATAGAGCTTTAAAATATAACTATAACAACTTTAAAATTTTTGGCTTATGAGAACGAAAAAGTTTTTGTTTGCCACCACCTTTGCGATGATGGCAGCGTGCATGATGATGAACACCTCATGCACCGAGTATGTGGACGAGGCAGTGGACGGAGGCAGCCAGCAGATGGCTGACAAGGCTACGGTGAAACTGCGGTTTACTTCGCCAGAAGGCGATGACGTGAGCGTGAGCCAGTCTACCCGACAATTCGCCTACCCTATCACGCGTGCCGAACTGGTTGCCAACGGCAAGGCGATGACTGACCTCTACATCTTCGATTACAACAAGGCAACGAAAAAGCTGCTCCAGGTATTGCACCAGTCTGCCGATGCCGAGGACTTCGCCGAACCTACCATGAGTTTTGATTATGGCGATCATACGCTGAAGGTGATAGCTACGAGGAGCGAAACCCCTACCCTACAGTCGGCTGACGGCTCATTATGGAACCTCGCAGATAATACTGCCTTTGCGATGACTGCGGACGCTGCTGCCCCTGCTGTACTGACGAGCAGCAAGACTTCTGACAGCTTCGGAGCCGTGCAGGACGTGAGCATAGGCGTTGGGCAGAACCAGAGCATCAATATCCAGTTGGAGCGTATCATCGCTAAACTGTCCGTAAAAAACACGAGTAAGTTTCCGGAAGATTGCAGTACCCTGCGGTTTCAGATAGATGAATATAAGCAGTGGGACTGGCAGAGTTTTTCCGCTATAGGTAAGGTATCTAACCAGCGTATCTTAGATGTTACGAAGTGTGCCGGCAAGACATCTGCTCCTTTCTTCTATTACTTCCTGGTACCCGAGGAAGGTTACACCACCGATATTACATTCACCATGGACCGCAAGGGCAGTACTGAGCCTTATACCTCGTTTAAGTTATCGGGTATCACCCTGCAGCGCAATCATGTTACGATGATAAGCGGCTCCTTCTATAACCGCCAGCCTACCTTTCAGCTCACGCTGAATGATGCGTGGGGGGAAGAGCAGAGCACGGTGGAGTTCTAATTTAAAGGTAAAAAAGTAAAAAGGTAAAAAGGTAAAAAGAACCTTAACCCACTTCCGTTCCCAGCGATTCTATCGCTGGTTCTCTAGCAAAGGTGCATTCGTACTTTAGTACTTTCGTACTATTGTACGTTTGCACCTTTGTACTTTGATACATTAGTACTCTCGTACAAAGATACAAATACACCTTTGCACTTTTGTACTTAGGTACTTTAATACATCTGTTCTCATATATGATAAGATAAATGAGAGGATAAATGAAAAGATAAATGAGAAGATAAATGAGTACATTTGCACTTTGGTACGTTTGTACTTTTGTACTAACGTACATTTATACCTTGGTACTAATAAACTTTCGTGCAAATACACTTTGGTACTAACGTACAAATAAACCTTCGTACCAACGTACAAATGTACCTTGATACTTTGGTTCATTCGTTCCTCGGTGCTTTCGTACTTTGGTACGTTTGCACCTTAGTACTAAAGTACTATTACAAATACTAATAATTAAATATGATTAAAATCTAGAAAATAATAGGGTAATTATTTGTGAGAATGAATATTTTTTAGTACTTTTGCACCGTAGTACTTCGGTACGTTAGTACTTTGGTACTATTCAGCGTTTAGAAATTAGAAATAAATATATTAGTTTACGTTTAATACATCATAAAGATTATGGCAGAAAATAGATTGAAAGAAGTTCTTGCCTTTGTCAATCACAAGGGCGGTGTTGGTAAGACTACATCAGTACAGAATTTGGCGGCAGGTTTGCGCCGTTATGGTAAGGGACATTTCGGACAGAACGTTGCAGGGAAGGAGCGTAAGCCTCGCATCCTGCTTATCGACCTGGACCCTCAGAGTTCGCTTTCCTTCCTCTTCGGATGGAGCGAAACGGCAAACAGAAGGTTGCCTACCGTATACGATGCACTGGTGGAGCAGAAGCAGGTACCTATCTATCAGGTGCGAGAAGGAGTGTATCTTGCTCCAGCTTCAAAAAAATTAATCTCTATTGAGCCTTTCCTGAATCAGAGAGCGGTGCCGAGGAAAGCGCTCTATAAGTTGCTGTCAAAACCGCTGGCTCTGATGACTGATGACGGTGGCGATTTGGCTAGTGATGGGATAGACTGCAACGCCAGCTTTGGAGATACATCCTGCGATTATGCCAACTATAAAGGTATGCTGAAGATTACTGAGGCTTTCGATTTCGTCTTTATTGATTGCCCACCAGCTTTGTCACTGCTTACCTATAATGCGCTGACCGCAGCATCGAGTGCTGTGCTGCCTGTGCAGTTGGAACCTTTAGCAACCAAAGGTATTGCTGAAATTATCAACGCCATCAAAGAAACGCGTGAGGATCTGAACGAGGATTTGGCTGTGCGTGGCTTACTGATGGTAATGAGTAACGACCAGACCAAGGCGACGAAGAAATTTAAGCATTATCTTATTGAAACCTTTGGCGATTATGTGTTCAATGCCTATACCCGAAGAGATACCAAAATGGTAGAGGCGCAATCGCTGAATAAGGACATTTTCGAGTATGCGCCTTATTGCAGGGTAGGCATCGATTATGAGCAGCTTACGAAGGAGATACTTGAGAGTATGCCGGAGTAGGGGATAGTGATTAGTGATTAATGATTAATTTTTAGCAGTTATGGCAGTAAAACAAAATAAGAAAGCTAAGTCTTTTGATAAAGATTTCGATGATGCACCTATTGTTCAGGAAAACAAACTTATCCTGGAGCAGGGCAGAGAGCAGGAACAGAACGTCCCTGCTCCTGTGGACAGTAGTGCAGAGCAGCCAGCAGCAGAACAGCGCATTGCTCCTGCCGTCGATATGAAACCGATGAAGAGTACGAAGACCGTAAAGCTGATACTCCCCATGGAGTATTATTTCAAGCTGGTGCAGATTAAGGCTTGTACCGACAAGAGCCTTCAAGACCTGGCAGCACAGGCCGTTATGGACTTCGTGGATCATTTCGGAAAAGAGTAGGTAAACGAAAAGTCAGATTTGAAGGTAAACTGAAAAGTGGTTTTAGGTAAAATCTTACTGAAGTCTTTTACCTTCTGAGGTGCCGAAATAGTACCGAGGGGTATAGTTCTTGGTACCAACTCACTACATTTATGGCTAAGTTTATATCATAAAACGCTGATTTATAAGCGTTTATGCTTTGGAAATACGTTGTACTAATGTAATCCTCATTGCACCAAAAGGTTTAATGATTGATTTTCAGATAGTTACGATAAAAACTTAGCCACAAATGTAGTGACTTTCGTACCAAAAGGTACAAGAGGGTTATAGTTCTTGGTACCTAACAAGTCACTACATTTGTGGCTAAGTTTGAGGTAAAATTTTACTAAACTCTTTTACCTTCTTACTAAAGTCTTTTACTGAAGGGTATAGTTTTCGGTACTAAAGGGTATAGTTTTCGGTACCAAAGGGTATAGTTCTTGGTACGAAGTTCTAAAATTTGGAAGGGTATAGTTTTCGGTACCAAAGGGTATAGTTTTCGGTACCAAAAGGTATAGTTCTTGGAACCTCGATTTTTCGGAAACCTTAGTGTTTATCGGCATTTCGAGAGATTTTTAAGTCTCTATACTGATACTGATACTATTTATTATGTCTGTATATATAAAAAATGAAAGAAAATATATAAGTAACAGTTATGGGCGCAAAAGAAGACAAGCGAATAAATGAAAATCAGGTTACTTTCCGTGACTTGGAAAACCAGCCAACAGAACAGCAGCTTTGTAATTTGCGGTGGATCAAGACACCATGCTCTTATGCTTCGCTGGGTAGCACCTTCTCACTCCTGCAACAGGATATTATGTTGCAGGTAAGCGCAAAGTTGCAGGAGTACATCAACCAGTACTACGACCAGATGCGATATAAGGAAAAGACTTATCCTAAATCTCCGTTCCTATCTGAGGAACAGAAGAGAGAAGCTCTTCATATCCGTATAGATATGTCAGAACTTGTAGATAATCATAGCAACTACAAGGAAATGTTTCAGGAGTTTGCCGATGGTAAGGTTCCTATCGTAGAAGAAATTGGCGCTTTGAGGGTGTTCGTAAAGAAAGATAAGATTTCAGACTTCTACCCTGTATTCGACCGCATTTCGCTGCCCAAGAAAACGTGGGTAGGCAAGGATGGTACCATCAAGGATGTTTATTCGGGTGTTGTCGAGTTAAACATCAATCATTTTGTGGCCGACTATGCCTTTGACTTGAGCAAGGGATATGTGCCGCACATGGCGCGTGTAGCGAAGACCAGTAAGCGAAGAGTAACACCGAGGGTTTATCTCTGGCTGATGGAGAATAAGGACCGCCCACGCAAGAAGGGACAGAGCGACCCCTTATCGGTTACGGTAGAGAAGCTGAAGGACTTCCTGGGGTGCTATGAGATAGACCCGGAAACGAAGGAAAAGGTTTATCAGTATGCTAAGTACTCTAAGTTTAAGAAGGACGTTCTGGATAAGGCAAAAGCTGACCTGGTGGCACAGGCAAAGAAGAATGATATAGATATTACCTTTGATTATACGGAACATTATCCTAAAGGCAGAAAGCGTGGCAACCCTGATTATATCACCTTTGAGGTTTTCTATACGCCGCTCGGCAAACTGCATAAGGCAGGAAAATATTCTGAAGGTGAGCTGTTCGATGCGAAGGCTTACGATGTTAAGAAGAACGTGCAGCCTGCATCCACCAAGATTAAGACCGAGGTAGGCGAGGGTACCGATAAGTGGAAGGCATTCTGCAAGCTCATTATAGGCGACGCTGAGAAATCACTGGTTTCCCGCATTTCCTTCATCGGCATGAAGAACGGAAGGTTCTGTGTAGAGTGCAGCGATGATGACTTTGATATGATACGGAAGTTAGGTATCGAGGAGAAGGCTAAGGAGTTCTTTGACTGTAAAGGCTCGCTGGCTCCGGTATTCTATCGCGGCTAAAGCCAATGTTGAATGTTGAATGTTGAATGTTGAGTGTTGAATTAGGCTAGCGCCATTGAGTCCGTTAGGCAATTTAACATTCAACATTCAACACTCAACATTTTTTTTGTCCCCTTCGTTTCTGAGAAAATAGCTACCTTTGCATCAGAAACATTAAAAGAAATGAAAACGTATGAAAAGGAAAGAGATTATTCAACTACTCTTGATAGCAGTAGTGACGATGATGTTTACGGCATGTGCTGCCTCTCAACGGGCGGTTAGCGATAACCACCAGGAAGTGAAGGATAGCGTATCGGCTATTCAGCAGGATAGCGTGCATCAGCAGGTAATGGTGAATGACAGCGTAGCCATTAAGGTGAGCGAGGATAAGCATACTTCTTCTTCGTCTACGGAAACGGGCGAATATGAGGAGACTATCCAGGAGCAGATTACCGAGACCACCGATTCTTCCGGCAACAAGCAGAAGACTACCAGCCGCACCACCCATCGAAAAGGTAACTACGATAAGCAGTCATCCTACGATGAGCGATTGCAGATGCAGCAGGAGGAAATCGATCAGATGCAGAAAACCATCGATAGCCTGGCTGTCAGTAGCCGCAATGATGTGGGTACCCACTGGGAGGCCACCGACAGCTTATCAGATACGCAGGAAAAGAATACAGCAGAAACGAGAAAGGCTAACTGGATGCAGAAAGCCAGACAAAACGCCTTTGCCCTGTTCCTGCTCATCGTAATAGTTCTGGTACTCACCTTTATCAATAAACATACCGACAATGGGGAAGGGAAGAAGTAAAAAAAAACAGCAGTACGGTTTCGACATCGTGGATAATGACGAACAGGCAGAAGTTACACTGCAGGACTTCGTTATCCCTTCGAAGATAGAAGCCTTCGATAATCAGTATCAGCCGCTGGACCATTGGACGGAAGACTGCGAGATATTCAATGATGCCCGACTTCGGGAGTACTTCAAGGCGATAGTCTGCCCACTTGGCGACCCGCTTTCTCTCTATCTGCAGGAGCTAGGCTATAGAGGGTTCCACATGCAGCATGATGAGAGCGGCGAGCCAGTTATCTATTGCAGGGCGATATAATGAATGTTGAGTGTTGAATGTTGAATGTTGAATTAGGCTAGCGCCCTTGAGTCCGTTAGGCAATTCAACATTCAACA
>OBCH01000007.1_pt1 | contig 88378 bp, 59 predicted proteins | sample 1495941 | NCBI WGS metagenome assembly OBCH01 (sample SAMN03418276, study PRJEB22391) | human gut metagenome | biome: human-gut; feature: organic feature; material: feces | host: Homo sapiens | place: Tanzania | collected 2013-01
TGCATGCGCCGCTTACGGGCATCTTCCTCATCGCCGAACCGCCACTGCCATTGGTTGCCGATGTGGCAAACACCTTGGTGAGGGTGACGAGTCCGATATAGACGAGCAGCAGATGGCTGTTGCCATAGAAGAGCGAGTTGCTCATCACCTGCCCCCACTCTGCCTCTGTCCTGCCCTTGAGCAGGATGTTGACAGCCGAGTAGCCCTCGCCATAGAGCGAAGGAAACAGGAAGATAAGGCTGCTCAGGATGAGTCCGCCCAAGAGGAGTTTGGCATAAGGATGCTTGCCCAGACGGGCGAACATGCCCTCGCAAGCCGACATGGTGCGCATGAAGTAAAGGCTGACAAAGCCGCAGAAGATACCCAACAGGATACATACCGGCGCACGGTCGAGCACCCAGGGCGAGGTGAGCGTGAAGTCGAAGAGCGACTTGGAGCCCATCAGAATATAGGTGAAACAGGTAGCTGTGACACACGAGATGAGGATGGGCAGAAGCGAAGCCATCGACAGGTCGACCATCAGCACCTCGAGCGTGAAGACCAGTCCGGCTATAGGTGCCTTGAAGATTCCGGCAATGGCGGCACTGGCTCCGCAGCCCACCAGCAGGATCATCGTCTTCTTGTCCATGCGGAAGATCTGTCCCAGATTGGAACCGATGGCCGAACCGGTAAGCACAATAGGCGCCTCGGCTCCCACAGAACCGCCGAAGCCAATGGTGATGCCAGAAGCCACCACCGACGACCAGCAGTTGTGGCCGCGCAGCTTGGAGTTCTTGGTAGAGATGGCGTAGAGCACGCGGGTAATACCATGCGAGATATTGTCGCGCACCACATACTTGATAAATAGCGACGTGAGGTAAATGCCCACGATTGGGAAGAGCAGGAAGAGCAGGTTGTACGTGTTCTTGACAAATCCCGATGTGAGCAGAATCTGTATCTCGTGCACGATTCCATGCAGGAAATAGCCTGCCACCGAGGCGAGCACCCCGATGACAAAGGCGAGGATGAGTGTCATCTGGCGATCGGAAATATGTTCCTTCTGCCAGGCCACCATCTTGTCGACCCAACTTTTCCTTGCTTCTAAAATATCGTCATCCATTAATATATATATTATCCTTTATTATTTTATCTTGGCACAGATTACGCGGATTACACGGATTTTATCTTCTGACTGCCACAACGCTTTCACCAAGGAATATGGCATCAGCCTCTGTGTTGTCCGCGCCTCATCATTCCTTAAAACTCCGAAGTGAAATGGAACCTGATATGTTCGAAGTCCTGCTGTGCCATGCTGAGCACATAGCCCGAGTCGGCGAGGAACACGTCTCTGCCCTCTATGTCCTTGGCCATGTACTGATACTTGCGCTTCTTGAAGTTCTCCAGCTCCTGCTCATCGTCGGCCTCTATCCAGCAAGCCTTGTGCAGGTGGACAGGTTCCCAGCGGCACTTGGCGTTGTACTCGTTCTCCAGACGATACTGGATGACCTCGAACTGCAACTGTCCTACGGTTCCCACGATGCGGCGGCCGTTGAACTGGTTGACAAACAGCTGTGCCACACCCTCGTTCATCAACTGCTCCAATCCCTTCTGGAACTGCTTGCTCTTCATCGGGTCGTCGTTCTCGATATACTTGAAGAGCAGAGGCGAGAACGAAGGCAAACCACGGAAGTGCAGCTGCTCGCCCTCGGTGAGCGTGTCGCCAATCTTGAAGATGCCGTTGTCGGGCAGACCTACGATATCGCCTGGATAAGCCTCGTCGATGGTGCTCTTGCGCTGCGCCATGAACTGTGTGGGCGAAGAGAAACGGACGGTCTTGCCCAATCGTACGTGCAGGTAAGGCTGATTGCGCACAAACTTGCCCGAACAAATCTTGCAGAAGGCAATACATGAACGGTGGTTGGGGTCGATATTGGCGGTGATCTTGAAGATGAAGCCAGTAAACTTGCTTTCCTCAGGCTCTACCAGTCGCTCCTCGGCCTGAGTGGGCTTGGGCGACGGTGCTATCTTGACGAAGCAGTCGAGAAGTTCCTGCACACCGAAGTTGTTGAGCGCAGAACCGAAGAACACCGGTGCCACCTCGGCCGAACGGTAAGTCTCCACATCGAAGGCTGGATAAACGCCGTTGACCAACTCCAGATCCTCACGCAACTGGGCAGCCTCGCGCTCACCCACATGCTGATCGAGCGCTTCGGAGTTGACGTCCACTTCCACCTTCTCGGTCACGCGCTGCTTGTTGGGAGTAAAGAGGTTGAGCTGCTGCTCGTAGATATTGTACACGCCCTTGAACCGGGCACCTTGTCCGATAGGCCAGCTCAGGGGTCGAACCTTGATCTTGAGTTCTTCCTCCAGTTCGTCGAGCACGTCGAAGGCATCGCGGCCCTCACGGTCCATCTTGTTGATAAAGATGATAACAGGCGTATTGCGCATACGGCACACTTCCATCAGCTTGCGGGTCTGGGCCTCCACACCCTTGGCTGAGTCGACCACGATGATGGCTGAGTCAACGGCTGTCAACGTGCGGTAAGTGTCCTCGGCAAAGTCCTGGTGACCGGGAGTATCGAGGATGTTCACCTTGTAGGGATCGCCATGCTCGCCATCGGGCAAGTAGTCGAACTCCATCACCGACGTGGAAACAGAAATACCACGCTGTTTCTCTATATCCATCCAGTCGGAAGTGGCTGTCTTGCGTATCTTATTGTTCTTTACGGCGCCTGCCACCTGTATCTGTCCACCAAAGAGAAGGAACTTCTCGGTCAGTGTGGTCTTACCTGCATCAGGGTGAGAAATAATGGCAAACGTTCTTCTTCTTTCAATCTCTTTCATCTCGTTGTATATATATTTTGAACTTTTCTCAAGTTCTGTATATTATTATAAAATATGTATATCCTAAAAATTAAACACTACATGTCGTCGTCAAACTTCAAGCCCTCTGTACGGTCCTTGATGTAGTAATCGCTCAACATACCCACAAAGGTGCTGATCTCGGTCACGGCACGGGCTGTCTCGGGCGTTATCTCCTTCTTCTGCAGGCGGAGCATCATCACGCCATAGAGCGCGTCTAAGCAGGTTTCTATCTCGTTCACATCCTTGTCGCCCTTGTTGCGCAGCTCTACGATGTAGGGCAACACCTTGTAGTATTCGGCATTATAGATGGGGAACTTGCTGCTCTGCAGCAGCATGCCGTGCAGGTCGATGACGTCCTTGAGCAACACGCGGTTGATATCGAGATGTCCATACTCGCGCTTTCCTTCCTCGTTCATCATGCGGATGAGGTTGCCAAACCAGTCCAGCTCCTCGGCTTTCTGCTCGTCGGTATAGTCGAAACGGTCGATATACTGCTTGCGGATAACGGGCAGCGAACAGCCATAGGCACGGATAATGTCCTCCACCTGCCACATATACAACAGGTATTCGGCGATACTTTTCTTTCTTAACTCTTGTGCTACAAACATATATTTTGTGAAAATAATATTCTCATGTAATCTTTCCGGGCACACGCCCCGTAGGACAGCCTAAAACTCGGGCAGATGATACAGGTTGAACACCGTGCCTATCAGCGCTATCAGCGAGAAGATGATTACCACACTGCCTATCACCTTATTAATAATAAGAATGCCATTGGTATCAAACTTGCCGCGTATCTTGTCGATGAGCCAGGTAAGACCAAACCACCACAGCAAGGCGCCAAACACGATGCTGAGATAGCCCACACTCATCTCAATAGGCATGTCGGGAACCACAAAGGCAAACTGCGCGTATGTGGCCATGAAGAGAAACACGATGAGCGGATTGGAGAGAGTGACAAGGAAGGCCGTCAGTCCGTTGTGGAACAACGTGCCCTGCTTGTTGCTGCTCTTGTGCATGTTCTTCATCGGATTGCTCTTGAAACAGTATATTCCGAAGACAAGCAGCAGCAGACTGCCCGAAATCTGAAGATAGAACTTGTTCTGGGCATTGTTGACAAAATCCATCACAAAACTCATACCCAAACCCGTGAACATGGCATACACGATGTCGCTGCAAGCAGCGCCGATACCTGTCACAAAACCATACCAGCGCCCCTTGTTCAACGTGCGCTGAATACACAAAATACCTACTGGACCCATGGGAGCAGAGGCAATGATACCTATGACAATACCCTTGAAAATAAAATCAAGGATGTTTATCTCTATTGGAAACAATGAATTCATACGAGGTGCAAAGATACAATTTTTTAATCATACAATGCAAATTTTCCGTCTAAAAGTTTGTCCGATGCATTTTTTTTCTTATCTTTGCCATCAAATTTTAAAAATTCTAACTTATTAAAAAACATAAACAATTATGACAGAAAATGCATTGAAGCCGTATGTAATCGGCTTGGACCTTGGTGGCACCAACTCTGTTTTCGGTATCGTGGACGCACGTGGTGAAATCAAGGCTACTACAGCCATCAAGACCGGTGGTTATGACAACGTGAATGATTACGTAAAAGCAGCTGTCGAAGCACTACAACCTATTATCGAAACTGTTGGTGGTATTGAGAAAATCAAGGCTATGGGTATCGGAGCACCTAATGGCAATTTCTATAAGGGTACTATCGAGTACGCTCCCAACCTGCCCTGGGCTCACACTTGTGTCGTTCCTTTGGCAGACCTCTTCAGCAAGGCTCTTGGCGGACTCCCAGTAGCGCTTACCAATGATGCCAATGCGGCAGCACTGGGCGAAATGACTTATGGCGCAGCACGTGGACTGAAGAACTTCATCGACATCACTTTGGGTACTGGCGTAGGCTCAGGCATCGTGATTGATGGAAAGATGGTTTATGGATGCGATGGTTTCGCAGGCGAACTGGGCCATGTGGTTATGGTTCGTGGCAAGGAAGGCCGTACATGCGGCTGCGGAAGAACTGGCTGTCTGGAAGCTTACTGCTCTGCAACAGGTGTGGCTCGTACTGCACGCGAATTCCTCGAGAAGAGCGATGAGCCTTCATTGCTCCGCGAAATCAAGCCAGAGGACATCACCTCTTACGAGGTAAGTATTGCTGCCGGCAAGGGCGACGCCCTGGCTAAGCGCGTGTACGACTTCACTGGCAAGATGCTCGGTGAGGCTTGTGCCGACTTCGCTGCATTCGCTTCACCTGAGGCTTTCGTCTTCTTCGGCGGTCTTACCAAGGCTGGCGATCTCTTGATGAAACCTCTCAAGGAGTCATACGACAATGCCGTATTGCCTATCTTCAAGGGCAAGGCTAAGTTCCTTGTGTCAACTCTCGACGGCAGCTCTGCAGCTGTTCTCGGTGCAAGCGCTGTGGGTTGGGATTTGTAATTTGTCATCATCTTTACAAAAATCCTGGACTTTTTTTGTTTATCGTTCCAGGAATATACAGTATGCCTCCGAAGTAATTTCGGGGGCATTCTCGTTTTACCACTGATGTATTTCACGATAAACGCTGCATTGTTTTGATAGAACTTACGCATTGTTTTAAAGGAAATAAAGCATTGTTTTAAAGGAAATGAAGCATTGTTTTAAAAAGAACTGCTGTATAATCGTGACAGAAATCTACATTTCAAGCGCTTTTTTACATGACGAAAATCAATTTTTCCTCTTATTCTATGCTTTTTTCTCAAAACCTCGCTCGTTCTTATAGTTTTTTTCGTACCTTTGCACACCCAAACGAAAGTGCGGACAGGATTGTAAACAAGATAACAATATACATCAAAGTCGTCCGGCACTCTCAAACGATTGTATTGAACATCAGTTTAAATCAAGAATCACATTTAATTAAGAATCACAAAAAGAATAAGTAAAAATGAAAAAGATTTACACAGTGGCTAAATACGCCAAAAGCATCATGCTCGCAGCTGTAATGACAGCAAGCGCTTTGACTACAGTAAATGCTCAAGAAGCCGACAACACTACCTATGCTCCAGCAGAAGCCAACAGCTGGTGGAGAGGCGAAGAGGTAACAGGTGAAGAACAGCAAGTTTATGTATATAATGTTGGCGCTGGCATTTTCGTAACTACCGACGACACTCCCTCTGAAAAAAATATCGACAATGCTGCACTCTGGACACTTTCTAACAATCAGTTCAGCTGTGGGGATTACCACATAAATATGTGGAGTGATTTGGGATGGGGAGCAACATGGCATACAGCTATAAACACAAACGATGCCACTACATACAAAGTGATAGCAAAGAATACAGAAAACAGAGGATTTTCGTACAAGTTATCCAAGAAGGATGGTTTAGTTACATGCTATTTCAACGTTGACGTTAACAAAAACAAATACACAGCAGCAATAAAACAGGGCGAAGACAACGATTTCCTCTTTATCTCTCCTGAACAGAAAGAGGCTTACAGCACATATTCTACGCTCTACAAAGAAGCAAGTGAATTGACAAGCAACGAGAAAATTTCTACAAGTTTGCTCAACCAGCTGAAAGAAATCCTCACCTCTACAGCTACAGCCAATTACGGTACATATACTGCGAACAAGACCACATTGCAGAACATTATCGAAACGATCAAGACTTACCTCAACAGCACTCCAACAGGTATCGACAACATCAATGCCAACTCATCTGCCAAGGCTGAAGCTATTTTCAGCATAAACGGTGTTCGCAACGCCCAGCTCAACAAGGGACTCAACATTGTGAAGATGAGCGACGGTTCTGTCAAGAAGATCATGGTTAAGTAATCTTCTACTACAATACTACATACAAAAACGAAAGGCTGTGTCAAAGGGATTCTTCCTAAAGACACAGCCTTTTTTGATTGAATACTTAGCCATAAAGCATATGGCTTTAACTTCTATAACTTCTTTAACTTAACTTCCCCATTTGCGAAAGCTGTTTTTTACTTCTGCAGCGTAACTCCCATCAGTCCTACAACCACCTCGTTGCTCAAGGCGCGGAGAGTCAGCGAACGGAGTTTCTTCTTGGCGTTGAGAGGCATGTCGAGCAGCGTGGCAGCGCCACCAGGCAGGGCACACATCGCCAACTTCATATCAGGAAGATCGCCGGCAGTGGCTGCCTCCTGATAGTGAGAGTCGCGGAAAAGATGACGGCTCACAACACCTGTATTCAGACCTATGCGGTAAGGACGAACAGCAGGCATGGCAAAAGCCACAGCGTTCTCCACAAAGTCTTGCTCGATAGGACACCAGTTGACAGGTGGAACAAGCATCAGCTCGTCTGTCGTACCGTCGGTATATTCCACTCTCACCACGGCATTCTCTATGGCAAACTGCATGGGGTTGGTAGAGCCAGCCATCAGCAGATAGGCATGCGAAGCCTTGCCCGACAAAGGAATGGTGATGCTGTCAGGATAATTGTCCCACAAACTGGTATAGGCAATATTCTTGCCCTCGGCAGGTGTGCGGAACGACAAGCCTGGCAAGGTTTCGAAAGATCCGTCCTTCACCATGCTGCGCAACTTGGAGTCGTCTATCTTGGCGAGTTTCTTCGTTGAACACCAGTCGCCCATTCCCTGCGTAGGCACACAGAGTGTGGTGTAAGGCGAGCGGGGTGTGAGGTATTGGTTCTTGAAGATGTCGCTCACTTCCGAATTGAAGGCAGCATCCATGTTCACCATTCTTCGCTTTCCGTCGTTCAACTCGTCGAAGTCATTGCCCACACCTGTCATCGTTCCCCATCGGTCGGCAGTCTGTTCCGCAACGGCATCAGCCAAGGTGTAAGTTTTCTTTACCTCACCCCCATCATTGTCTACGGGCTTGATGGTTGCCAGCTCCACATGCTGGCGCTTGTCGGCTGTCAGTTCGGTGTCTTTATATTTTCCTCCACCCATATTCTGGCGTATCACAATCTGCAGCGGACGGGCGAAGTTCTGCTCGATATCGAAGATGTCCTTGTCGCCCACTCTTCTGAACGAGTAGTCCAAATAAGGCGTATGCACCGACGCGCTGTCCCATGCTGCGGGGAAACCAGGACGGATGATGCACTTGCCCTCTAAAGCATTGGGCGTGATGCCATAAAGGCCTTCGATAAACGCACGCGACGAGATGCCCGTCACATCAGAGAAATCGCGATAGCCCTCGCCTGTGGCACGGTCCATCGTCGACAACTGTCCGAAGTTGCCCGGACTGCTGCCAAGATACATGAAGTCGAGCACATTGGCTTTCAGCAGTCGGTAAGCCTCCTCCGCTCTTCCTGCCTGATAATAAGCCAGCACGGTATGCATCACCTCTGCCATCGCCACATTGTTGATACTCCATTCGTAAGGCGACCAGTCGGATGTGCTCACCGTCTGATATTCCTGTCCATCATATATATAAGGTACGCGCGGGATGTGCCTGTCCACATACTTCGTTGCCAGATAGTTCTGTTCGCCCGTTCCTGCGCCACAGTCTATCGGTGTGTAGATGCTCCACAGCGCTGCGTCCTTATGAACTCGCTTCAGTCCCATGAAGTCCTGATATTCAGCCCAGTGGCCGAAATCTTTCAGCCACAGTCGGCTGTTCATGGCTTTCAGTATCCTGTCGACTTCCTCACGATAAGGCGCTGGATTCTCGCCTATCATCTCTGCCATGCGGGCAGCCAAGAGGTTGGCACGGTAGTTATAGGCCGACGAATGGGTTACGCCACCGCTGTTGTATTGCAGCGCATCGCTTGCCCAGATACAGCAATAGGCATCGTAGAGTCCGTCGTTGTCGGGATCCCAGGTGTTCTTCTCCCAGGCGAGATGACTCTTGATGACAGGCCACATCTTGCGCATATAGGCTGTATCAGCGTCAAACTGGAAATGCCAGAGCAGCTCGTCGATATACACCAGGTTCATGTCGTAATGGTGGAACTGCTTGTTGTTTTCAGGATTGCGGCAGATGTAGCCATTGCTGTACATCGGCGTGCCCCATTCGTAGGCGCCACGCGAGAGATTGTGCTCCTTGTCCATTACATGAGGACGGGTCACAGGGATGTCGGTCACCTGACTCTTGGCATAGGCGTCGAAATGAATGCGCTGGCGGTCGAACATACCCAAGAAATCGCCCATATAGGCTGCACGCCAGCCTGGCAGAGGCATTCTCCAGCCCACAGCGCCATGCGTCCACACTTGCCCGTTCCAGGCTCCGTCTGCAGCCATGACCATGGTTCCGCCTACAGGATTCAGATAAGCATCGGGAGTATTGAAGATGACGGAAGAAGCCAAGTCGGAACGCCACTGCTCTGCTGCCTGATAACGCTTGCACATCTCTGAGTTCTTGCCTGTCGACAAGACGGTGTTATCGACCGAGAAATACAGTTCGGCAGCGCCCTTCTGAGGCATCATGCCTGCAACGGTAGAGAGCATCTTGGGCTGGGCAGGCGCATCGAAGGCCTCAGGACCGTCGAACTTGCCGATGTCGCCGGCTCTCTTAAACTTGCTCACCCTGGTTTCGCATATCATACCCACAATCTCTATTTTCGCCTTGCCAAAATTCTCGGCAGCGAATTTCCAGACAGCACCTTCCGTCTGCGGATAAGCCAACACCGAGAGCTTCAGCACACCGCTACCCCATCGCTTGTCCTTCATCAGATACTCACGCTTTCCAGCCTCATATCTTGCCTTGCAGTACTCTACCGAGTCGAGCTGAAAAGCCTGACCGTTGCATTTTATCACGAAACGGATGTTGCGATGATTGTTCTTCTTAAAGATAGCGAATATAGGACGGTCGCTGGTTTCCAGTCGCCATTCATCCACACTGCCATAGAGGGCGCGCGTATAACGATTGTTGCCATTCACACAGCTAAAACCTCTACCGTCGGGGTGGTAGTTGGCAGTACGCTGCATCACTCCTTGCGCTGACGAGGACAACATTCCCATCATACAAGCCGATACGACTGCGAAAGTTTTTAATTTAGTTTGTTTCATGTTGGTTGATGGTTTCTTATTATTCAAGTTTTATATTTTATTCAAGCCTTGGTTAAGTCTCTTTTCTGTTGGATTTACGATTTCTGTCTCGTCCAAGCCGCATGGCTTGCCTGTGTCTCGCGTACCTATTAATATAGGCATTCCAAGCAGGTGTGTACAAAGATAAACAAAATTTCCGATAGCACAATCATACACCCCTCGCTTTTGTACGGTTTTACATCTTTATGGACGATTTCTTATGCTTTATTGAACAATTATACCTATCTTTGCAGAAGATATAAAAGACTTTGCAAAAGAAATAAAAACTTAAAGGCTATTATAATCGATATGATCAGACAACAACGCAAAAGACTTATTGCAACATGCCTCACCTGCGCACTGCTCACAGCAGTCAGCGCACAGGCTCAGTTCTTGCCTTCCCCCACACAGGAAGCCAAACCCGGTATAAGATGGTGGTGGATGGGATCGGCCGTCGACAAGGAGAACTTGGGATGGTATCTCGACCAATATGCCAAGGCTGGCATAGGCGCAGTGGAGATAACTCCACTCTATGGCGTACAGGGAAACGACAAGAACGACATACCTTACCTCTCGCCACGATGGATGGAGATGCTCAGATTCGTGGAAAAGAAAGACAAGGAATTGGGCATTGAGACCGATATGGCTACCGGAACAGGATGGCCTTTCGGCGGACCTTGGGTTCCACTGAGCGAGGCTGCCTGCAAGGCTGTTTTCGTCGACACCATTGTTGATGTCAAGAAGAAACTCATGGACATCAACTTCGCCCTGCCTGAAAAAGAGCGCAACTTCGCCAAGCTGAAAGTCATCAAGGCTTATCCTGTGGAAGGAGCCACCAAGAAGAAACGCGTCATCGCACTCTACGAGAGCCGCACCCGACAGATGGTGAAGCGTGCTGCGCCTGGAGGCGAAGGCTACGTCATCGACCACTTCGACTCTACTGCCGTAGCACATTATCTGGCACACATCGACAGCGCCTTTACGGCTTCGGGAACACCTTTTCCACATACTTTCTTCAACGACAGCTACGAAGTGTATGGCGCCAACTGGACTCCTACCCTGCTGACTGAGTTTGAAAATATGCACGGCTACAAGTTGCAGGACAAGTTCCCCGAGTTCCTGGATGGCGACGCAATCGTTGTGAGCGATTATCGCGAGACCCTGGGAGAGATGCTGCTGCACAATTTCACCAAACAATGGACTGCATGGGCACACAAGCACGGAGCCATCACACGCAACCAGGCGCATGGATCACCCGCCAACCTCATTGACTGCTATGCGGCTGTCGACATTCCTGAGATAGAAGGCTTCGGACTGACCGACTTCGGCATCAAGGGCCTGCGCAAGGATCCGGGAAAGACTCGTCCCAACTTCAGCGACCTGAGCATGCTGAAATATGCTCCTTCGGCTGCCCACATCACAGGCAAGAAATATACATCAAGCGAGACTTTCACCTGGCTCACCGAGCACTTCCGCACGTCACTGAGTCAGATGAAACCCGATATGGACCTGATGTTCTGTGCCGGTGTCAACCACATGTTCTTCCACGGCACAGCCTATTCGCCAAAGAACGATCCATGGCCAGGATGGAAATTCTATGCCTCCATCGACATGAGCCCCACCAACAGTATTTGGCGCGACGCGCCCGAACTGATGAAATACATCACCCACTGTCAAACCTATCTGCAATGGGGACAGCCCGACAACGACTTCTTGGTGTATCTGCCCGTAAGAGACATGTGGCGCACCAATACCAAGAAATGGCTCATGATGTTCGACATTCACGGCATGGCGAAGAAGGCTCCCGAGTTTATCAAGTGCATCCTCGATATCGACAAGGCCGGATTCGACTGCGACTACATCAGCGACCAATACCTGCGCTCGTGTACTTATAAGAACGGCATGATAGAGACGGCTGCCGGAACACGATATAAGGCGCTGGTCATTCCCGGCAACAACATCATGCCAAGCGACGTGATACAGCACATCTCGCAGCTGAAGGCGCAAGGAGCCAAGATTATCAAGGGCGACAACACTGAGGCGATGGCAAAGGCTGCCAACCCTGAAATGATGAGAAAACTATATGGACTGAAGCTGATACGACGCAACAACAAGTACGGTCATCACTACTTCATCGCCAACCTCACCGACCACGATATCAAGGCTCAAGTGCCTATAGCTACAGGAGAGAATGCTGCGCTGTGGTACAATCCGATGAACGGATCTTACCATGCTGCTGTGATAAACGATCGCGGAGAACTGGACATCAACCTCAAGAGTGGCGAGAGCAGAATCCTCCTCAGTGCACAGAAAGAGTCGGCACCCTGGTTGCAAGACAAGAAACTGCGCCTGGCAAAGACCGAACCTCAAACCATAGACAAGGGTGAAAGCATCGACCTCACCGCCAACACCTGGAAGCTCTCCTTCACTGAGGAAGCACCCAAGGTAGAGGAAACCTTCAGCCTGCAGGGTCTCAAGACATGGGAGAGTCTCAGCGACAAGGCCCAGGTGACGATGGGAACTGGCGTCTACGAGACAACGTTCAAGCTGTCGAAAGAGCAAGCCAAGAAACAATGGAGCATCGACTTGGGCGACGTGCGCGAAAGTGCCCGCGTCTACATCAACGGCCATTACATAGGCTGCGCCTGGGCTGTGCCTTACATTCTCCACTGCAAGGATGCACTGTCGAAGGGCAAGAACACCATCCGCATAGAAGTGACCAACCTGCCTGCCAACCGCATTGCTGCACTCGACCGCGAAGGTGTGAAATGGCGCAAGATGAAGGAAATCAACGTCGTTGATATCAATTACAAGAAAACTACCTACGACAAGTGGGAACCTGTGCCAAGCGGACTCAACAGCACTGTCAAGCTGGTGGAAGTAAAAACAGACATAAACTGAATAAACAACAAAACAAATAAACAACTCAACAAATGAAAAAACTGATCTTAACATCACTCTGTGTACTCATGGGTATGAGCTTTGCCTCAGCCCAGAAAGCTCATAGAAACGTAACAAACCTGCAAAAGGAAATCATGGAGGTGGCTCATCGCACCAACAACTATTTCATGGCAAAGTACAGCGACCCTACACTCGATACCTTTGTCAAACGAGTACGTACCAGCAACCTGTGGACACGCGCCGTGTACTACGAGGGACTCATGGCACTCTACGAGATTGACCCTCAGCAGAAATATCTCGACTATACAGATCGCTGGGCTGACTATCACAAGTGGCAGGCTCGCAGCGGAGAGACCAACGACAATGCCGACAACCAGTGCTGCATGCAGGTTTACATCGACCGCTACGTACAGAGCGGAGGAAAGAAAGACTTGAGTCATGTGAAGGCAAACCTCGACCATCAGATTGCATCCAACCGTGTTTCTTACTGGACATGGATCGACGCCATTCAGATGGCTATGCCTATATATGCAAAATATGCAAAAGTCAGCGGCGAGAAAAAGTATCTCAACTATGCCATGAACTCCTACAAGTGGACACGCGACACACTGGCAGGCGGACTGTTCAACGAGAAGGAAGGTTTGTGGTGGAGAGACAAGGACTACGTTCCTCCCTACAAGGAGAAAGACGGCAGCAACTGTTACTGGAGCCGTGGCAATGGCTGGGTTTACGCAGCCTTGGTTCGCGTGATGGAGACATTGCCTGCCAACGACAAGAACTACCAATATCTGAAGAAAGACTTCATCAACATGAGCAAAGCTCTGCTGAAATGCCAGCGCGAGGATGGATACTGGAATGTAAGCCTCGTTTGCCCAGCCAACTATGGCGGCCCGGAAATGACGGGCACAGGTCTCTTCCTCTACGGCATGGCATGGGGCGTAAGACAGGGCATTCTGCCTGCTGCCACTTATCAGAAAGCTATGGACAAGGCATGGAAGGCGCTGGCTGCATCGGTTCATGAAGATGGATTCATCGGTTACAACCAGGGCACTGGCAAGGACCCATCAGCTGGACAGCCTGTCACCTATACGTCTGTTCCCGATTTCGAGGACTACGGCACAGGATGCCTCCTGTTGGGTGCTGCTGAATACTACAAACTTTTAAAGGTAAAAAAGTAAAAAGGTAAAAAAGTAAAAAGGTAAAATACATGAGAGTATATCTATATGTATTGGCTTGCTTGGTGGCGCTCATGCCACTGAGCGCCAATGCTTCCAAGAAGCAGAAGAAGGCAAGGAAGGCTAAGACAGAGCTCTGGCCCGACGGCACGAAGATGGACACTTGGTTCCTGCAGGCCCAAAAAGTGAATACAGACACCTTGGGCAAACAGTATGTCATCACCGATTACGGAGTTAAGAATGACAGTACTTTGTTGCAGACCAGCGCCATACAGGGAGTCATCGACCTCGCCTCAAAGAATGGAGGAGGCGTTGTCGTCATACCGGAAGGCACTTTCCTCAGTGGCGCCCTCTTCTTCCGTCCCAAGACTCATCTGCTCCTATCCGAAGGAGGTAAGTTGAAGGCAAGCGACCGCATCGTCAACTTCCCCATACTCACGACACGCATCGAAGGCGAGACCTGCAAATACTTCTCCGCCTTCATCAATGCCGACCACTGCGATGGCTTCACCATTGCCGGAAAGGGAACCATCGACGGAAATGGCAAACATTATTGGGAAGAGTTCTGGATTCGACGTCAGTGGAACAGCCGCTGCACCAATAAGGATGCACAGCGTCCAAGACTCGTATACATCAGCAATTCCTCGAACGTGACTCTCCAGGACGTGCATTTGCAGAACAGCGCTTTCTGGACCAATCACATCTATCGCTGCGACCATGTGCGGTTTCTCGACTGCTACATCTTCGCTCCTACTCAGGGATTAAGGGCTCCCAGCAGCGATGCCATTGACATAGATGTTTGTCATGATGTGCTGGTGGAAGGCTGCTACATGAGTGTCAACGATGATGCTATTGCCATCAAGGGAGGAAAAGGCACATGGGCAGACCAGTCACCCGAGAACGGACCGGTGTACAACGTCTTGATACAACGTTGCAACTACGGCAAGGTTCACGGATGCCTCACTTTAGGAAGCGAGAGCGTGAGCGACCGCAACATCGTGCTTCGTGACATCACCGTAAAGAATGCCAAGCGCGTGTTATGGCTCAAACTGCGTCCCGACACACCGCAACATTACGAGTATGTCACAGTCGACAATATCAGCGGAACCACAGGAAGTTTCCTTACCATTCGTCCATGGACTCAGTTCTTCAAGCCTGGCGACAGAGAGGACATGCCTCTGAGCCAGTGCAACAACATCACGATGAAGAACATCCGCATGGACTGCGACAACTTCTTCGATGTGGGCACAAGCGACAAGTATCGCCTCTCCCACTTCACCTTCGAAAACATATCCTGTACCGACAAGAAAATGGCATTTTCTGCAGATATAATAGAAAACACCATCTGCAAAAATGTCAATATCAGCAAAAAAGCACGACCTGTACGGTTGGCACGCCCTGAAGGGGCAGAAGCTCTTAGCCCAGGGCAGCGCCCTGGGTATAATGGCAATCGGCAAGGCGCCCTGTAAGGGCAAAAGCTTTATGTATTGCCTTGATTTTTAAAGCTTTTGCCCTTACAGGGCGACAGATTTGCGTCCAAAACAACCCAGGGCGCTGCCCTGGGCTAAGAGCTTCTGCCCTTTCAGGGCGTATTGGGTAATTTCAACCGTACAGGTCGAAAAAGCAAACGTTGATTGCAATCAATAATCATTTGGAGAATTGGAGAAGGTCTTGATTAGAAAATATTTCTACTTCCGAAACTTCTTGGGCCTATTGATTAGAAAATATTTCTACTTTCGGTACGGTTTGAGCCTTTGATTAGAAAATATTTCTACTTCCGAAACTTCTTGGGACTGTTGATTAGAAAATATTTCTACTTTCGATATGGTTTGAGCCATTGATTAGAAAATATTTCTACTTCCGGAACTTCTTGGGACTGTTGATTAAAAATATTTCTACTTTCGGTACGGTTTGAGCTATTGATTAGAAAATATTTCTACTTCCGAAACTTCTTGGGACTGTTGATTGCAATCAATGGCACCTACGCGTAAAACTTCAGAATTCCACTAAGCATTTACATCTCCAACCAGTTCTTGACGATTGTTTTTCCCTGGGGTGTCAATACACTCTCGGGATGGAACTGGATGCCATGAATGTCGTAGTTCTTGTGGCATAATCCCATGATACAGCCATCATCGCTCACGGCTGTGACATCCAGACAATCGGGGAAACCGCTGCGGTCAACCACCCACGAGTGATAACGCCCTATCTCTATACGCTTCTCCATACCGGCAAAGATAGGGTCGTTGCCAAACTGGGTGCAAGGTGTTGCCACACCATGATAAACCTCCGACAGATTGGTGAGTTTAGCACCAAAAGCCTCGCCTATAGCCTGATGACCCAGGCATACTCCCAACATGGGCTTTCTGCCTGCATAGGTCTTGATGACATCCATCAGCAGGCCTGCCTCTGAAGGAATGCCAGGGCCAGGACTCAATATGATCTTGTCGAACCGGTCGAGTTCACGCAACTGAAACTGGTCGTTGCGGTAAACGGTTACATCGGCTCCCAATTCCTTTACCAGATGGGCAAGATTGTAGGTAAAGGAGTCATAATTATCTATGATTACTATTTTCATCTTTATAATGTTTAGTGTGTAGTGTGATTCTATAGCTCTTCTGCAATATGAATAGCCTTGGTCAAGGCTCCCAGTTTGTTGTTGCATTCTTCCAACTCATACTGGTCGTTGCTCTTTGCCACGACGCCACTTCCTGCCTGGAACCACAGTTCACCGTTACGGCTGATAAAGGTTCTGATGACAATAGCCTGGTTCAAGTCGCCATTGAGTCCGATGAAACCGATGCAACCGCCATAGGCACCTCGGTTGTGTGGCTCGAGCTCTGAGATAATCTGCATGGCTCTCACCTTGGGCGCTCCGCTCAACGTTCCTGCAGGGAAGGTATCGATAAACGCCTTGATATGATCGGCCTGCTCATCAAGCGTGCCGCTCACTCTGCTCACCAAATGGATCACATGGCTATAGAACTGCATGTCCTTATAGAAATCAACCTTTACTCCATGACAGTTGCGGCTCAAGTCGTTGCGTGCCAAGTCCACCAACATCACATGCTCGGCATTTTCCTTGGGATCGTTGCGCAGGAACTCTGCTGCCTTGCGGTCTTGCTCCATGTTGCCTGTACGCTTGGTGGTTCCTGCTATTGGGTCGATGAAAGCCTTGTCACCGACAATGCGGTTGTGGGTCTCGGGCGATGAGCCGAAGATGCGGAAACCGCCAAAGTCGAAGTAGAAAAGATAAGGCGACGGATTGATGCTGCGAAGGGCTCGATAGAGTTTGAAGTCATCGCCCTCATATTTCTGCACAAACCTGCGGCTTACCACAATCTGGAACACATCGCCTCTCAGACAATGCTGTATGCAACGGCGGATGTTGGCCTTATGCTCCTCATCGGTAAGGGTGGAAGTAGTCTCGCCTACAGGATGGAAATCGTAAGGTTTCACATTGGCCTTGTTGATGGCTTTCATGAGCGCATCGAGCTCTGCCTCCTCACCGAGGGTGATGAATTGCATGGTGTTGTTGAAATGGTCGAAGACGATGATGTTCTTATACATTATATAATATATATCAGGTGCATCGTTCTTCTCCATCGTCGTATCCTTCACGGGAATGTTCTCGAAGTAGCGCACGGCATTAAAGGTTGTGAAACCATACAGACCGCAACACTCACTGCCCTCCCCCTCAACATGGAAAGCCTGGATAAAGTCATTGAAGGCTTTCGAGATGGCGAGTTTGCATTTTTCTCCTTTGCCCTCACCGAAGGCGGGCAACTCTTTTTCCTCCACTCTTCCGTCGGGATAGGTGGCTGTCACCACTCCATGTCCTACGGCGATGCTTGCTATGGGGTGCACACCGATGAAGGAACGCGAGTTCTCTGTACCATGATAGTCGGAACTCTCCATCAACGCCGACTGTGGATAAATATCTCGTAATCGCATATAGACTCCCACCGGTGTATAGAGGTCAGCAAGAATCTTACGTGTTTGGGTAGTATAATTAAAAGTTGCCATATTCTCCTGCCATTTCTTTATGAGACAAATAAGTTTCAACATCCTTGTCACCTCGACCGCTCACTGTCAGGACAACGACATCGTCTTTCTTGAACTTCATTTTCTTCAGCGCTGCCACAGCATGAGCACTCTCTATGGCTGGGATGATTCCCTCCATTCGCGTCAACTCATAACCGGCATAGATAGCCTCGTCGTCCTTGATGGCAAGCACATGACTGCGGCCACGGGTTGCCAAGTCGGCATGCATGGGTCCGATACCAGGATAGTCGAGACCTGCGCTGATAGTAAAGGCTTCCTCTATCTGTCCGTCCTCTGTCTGCATCACGAGTGTTCTCGCTCCGTGGATAATACCTTCTGTTCCACAATGCATGGTGGCTGCTGTATAGTTGGTGTCGACTCCATGTCCTGCTGCCTCGGCAAGATAAATCTGTACTCGCTCATCGTCAATATAATGATAAATAGTACCTGCAGCATTGCTGCCTCCGCCCACACAGGCGATGAGGTAATCGGGATAATCGCGACCCACCTTTTCCTGCAACTGCCATTTCAGTTCCTCGGAGATGACACTCTGCATCTTTGCCACAATGTCGGGATAAGGATGAGGACCCATGGTGCTTCCTACGATATAGAAAGTATCTTGTGGATGACAGCACCAGTCACGAATGGCCTCCGAACAGGCATCACTCAAGGTCATGTTGCCCGTGCGCACAGGATTCACCTTGGCACCCAACATCTTCATACGCTCCACATTGGTATGCTGACGCTCCACATCTGTAGCACCCATAAAGATTTCGCACTTCATATCCATCAAGGCACAGACGGTGGCTGTTGCCACACCATGCTGACCGGCTCCTGTCTCGGCGATAATACGGGTCTTGCCCATCTTCTTTGCCATCAGAATCTGGCCGATGGTATTGTTGATCTTGTGTGCTCCTGTATGGTTCAGGTCCTCACGCTTCAGATAGAGCTGGCAACCATATTTCTCGCTCATGCGTTTGGCATAATAGAGAGGTGAAGGACGGCCTACATAGTCTCTGAGCAACTGATGATATTCTTTCTTGAACTCCTCGCTCTCAATGATAGGCTTGTAGGCCTGCTGCAGTTCTGTCACACATTTATATAATATCTCTGGCACGTATGCGCCACCGAATTTTCCAAAAAATCCTTTATCGTCAACTTGATACATCGTGAGTTAAATGTTAAATGTTAAATATTAAATTAGACTTTCGCCCTTGTGCCACAAACGAAACAGATGAATTCTTCACTCTTCGTTCTTCACTCTTCACTTATTTTTTCAGTGCCTCAAAGAGTTCGTCGAGAGCCTTGTCTGGATCGAGTGTCTCATTGAGCAAGGTTACAAACTTGCTTCCAATGATGGCTCCCGCCGCATTGTCCTGGGCACTGGTGAGAGTCTGCTTGTTGCTGATACCGAAACCTATCATTCGGGGATTGCGAAGTTTCATGCCGTTGATATGGTTGAAGTAAGCGAGCTTGGCATCTCCGAAACTGCTTTGAGCGCCAGTGATACTTGCCGAACTGACCATATAGATAAAACCGTCGGTATGCTCGTCGATAAAGCGGATTCGCTCCTCGCTGGTTTCTGGAGTTATCATCATGATGACACGAATGTCATACTTGTCGGCTATAGGTTTCACCACCTTGAGATAGTCGTCGAAAGGCAGGTCGGGAATAATGGTTCCACTCACTCCAGCCTCAACACATTCTTTGAAAAAAGCCTCGATGCCAAAGTGCATGATTGGGTTGAGATAGCCCATCAGCACAAGAGGAAGGCTTACTTCGCCCTTGATGGCTTTCAGTTGTCCGAAGAGAGTCTTCACGGTCATACCGTTCTTCAGAGCCCGCGTTCCGGCACTCTGAATGACTGGTCCGTCGGCCAAAGGGTCACTGAAAGGTATGCCCACCTCTATCATATCGATGCCATGACGTTCCATTGCCTTGATGACATCGCCCGTGCCTTCGAGAGTGGGACAACCGGCACAGAAATACAAGCTCAGCAGCTTGCGGTCTTTACGACTTTCAAATAGTTGATTTATCTTGTTCATTGTTTGTTTTTTTACTTTTTTACCTTTTTACTTTTTTACCCTTTTACCTTTAAAAAGCCTTTTTACCTTTTTACCTTTACAAGGAATTGCTTGAGTTTCTCTACATCTTTGAGTGCTGGCTCAATCTCGAACTTCGAGTTGAGGTCGATGCCTATGCACTTGGGATGATGAAAGTTCTTGATACGCTCTGCATCATCGGGGCCGATGCCACCACTCAGTAGGAATGGCACATCGCCATCATAAGCCTGCAGGACTTGCCAATCAAACTGCTCACCACTTCCACCCACAGTCTTACATTTTGTGTCGAAGAGGAAGAGGTCGGCAGCTCCTACATATTCCTTATATTTTTTAATGTCTTCGGCCGAACTTACACTGATGGCCTTGATGATCTTGATTTTGGGTTTGATATCGGGGTCGATAGTGGCACGCAGGTTCTCCAATGTCTCGCGTGGTTCGTTACCGTGCAACTGAATATAGTCGAGTTTATAATTATAGACTCTTGTCACTATATTCTGAGGCATATCGTCTACAAAGACACCCACCCTGAGTGGTGTCTTTCCCATATCGGGTGCATAGTCGGGAATAATGCCAGCCCCACTGCTGAACTGCTGCACATATCGGGGTGACGGAGGATAGAAAATCAGTCCTATCATGTCGACTCCCAGTGCAGAAATATCGCGAATGTTGTCGGCATCGCGCATGCCACATACCTTTATAATCATGATGCTTTAAAGACGGTTCTATTTTTAAAATTACAAATTGGCTATAAACTCATTCAGGGCTATGCCCGGGTCGGCCTGTTTCATAAACTGCTCTCCCATCAGGAAGCCTCTGAAACCGCCTTCCTCACGAAGTCTTCTGACAACTTCCGGATTGGAGATACCGCTTTCGCTCACTCTGCATACATCCTTGGGCAACTGTTCTGCCAGGCGGAAACTGTTCTCCACATCCGTAACGAAAGTTCCGAGGTTGCGGTTGTTGATGCCATACATATCGGGGGCCAACTCAGCATATTCGAAGTCCTGGGCGTTATGCATCTCCAACAAGACTTCCAGTCCCAACTGATGCGCCATATTCAGAAGATCTTTACATTCCTGCTTTGTCAGACAGGCAGCAATCAGAAGCACAGCCGAAGCACCACAATAGCGGGCTTGCAAAAGCTGATATTCCTCTACGACGAAGTTCTTATATAATATAGGTAAGGTAACACCCACATGGCGCGCCTCCTGTATATACTCATCGTAGCCTCCGAAATAGTCAATATCGGTAAGAATACTCAATGCCGAAGCTCCATTCTGCTGATAGCTCAGGGGAATAACGCTCGCCTTGCCTTCTTCCTTGATCCATCCCTTGCTGGGCGACTTGCGCTTGAACTCGGCTATAATACCTGTGGATGATGACATCAAGGCGTCACGCATGCTGCCTCCTGGGGTAAGTCCCTCGTCAGCCTTTATCTTCCTGTCGGTCAGCGTTACCATCTGACGTGGAGATATGAAGCGCTTGCGCTGCTCCATCTCTATTCGCTTATGAGCTACGATTTCTTCTAATATATCAGCCATGTTCTACCTTTTTTTACTTTTTTACCTTTTTACTTTTTTACCTTTAAAAAGCCTTTAACTATTCAGTTCCACAAATTTCTTGAAGGTGGCAAGTGCCTTGCCCGAGTCTATACTCTCGCGTGCTATTTCCACACACTCCTCAATGTTCTTCTTGCCCTTCTCCATCACCTGGATACCGAAGGCTGCATTCGCCAAAACGATATTCTTCTGGGCAGGAAGTGCTCGGTTTTCAAGTACGGCATCGAAGATGTCCTTTGCCTCTTCTTCGGTAGCTCCACCTCTAACCTCTTCTGGTTTGGCAATCTCGAAGCCTAAGTCTTGAGGTTTGAAGATGCGCTCATAGTCGTTGGTTGTCACCTTGAAGTCACTGGTCAGCGAAATCTCATCATATCCATCAATACTGTTGACGATGCCATAGTCGATGCCAATCTTCTGATATACCTGGTTATAGAGGCGCATCTGGTCGAGATTGGCAACTCCGAGCAACTGGCACGAAGGCTGACTGGGGTTGACCAAAGGACCTAAGAGATTGAAGACAGTAGGAAACTGCAAGGCCTTGCGAATAGGACCGACAAACTTCATCGCCTTGGCAAACAACTGTGCATGAAGGTACACGATACCAGCCTCATTGATGGAGCGGTTGAGTTTGTCGAGATCGTCAGTGAAATGTACTCCATGATTCTGAATCACATTGGAAGCTCCACTCACCGATGTGGCAGCATAGTTTCCATGTTTGGCCACCCTATATCCGGCTCCTGCTATGACGAAGCACGAGGTGGTAGAAATATTGAATGTATTCTTACGGTCGCCTCCCGTTCCTACTACGTCTATATATCTGTCGCAGTCGAGGATGGCAGGAACTCCTGTCGCCAGGATTCCGTCACGAAAGCCCAACAACTCGTCCACGGTCACACCACGCATCTGCAAGCCTGTAAGCAAGGCTGTGATCTGTTCTTCGGGGAACTCACTCTTTGTGATGCCAACGATGATGTTCTTGGTTTCCTCTCGGGAAAGTTCCTCATGATTCAACATTCTGTTCAAAATGTCCTTCATTTCCATAAGTTTTGTCTCCTATATTTTTTGTTGTTATCTTCGTTCAAACCCTCCTTCTACCTGTAACAGACCTTAAAGAAAAAAGACCTGTCGCAAGTTACGGCAGGCCTTTTCTATCTCTCTTAGGATTTTCATATCCACACACGGCTTATCGACTCACGACTGTTTCAATCTTGAGATACGCCACCACCATGCTGTTGAAGATACGAATGTTGTCATTTGCTTATTATTTATGAATTATATTGTTTCGTTATTGTTTCGATTGCAAATTTACACTTTTTCTTTCAATCTACAAACTTTTTGTCGATAAAAATTGCAATTTCGATTATTTTTTATCACTTTCTGCTCTTTTCCATCCCTCATCCCTCCCCTATACCTTATTATATATAATCAACTTCTTTAACTTCTCTAACTTCTTAACTCTTCTATAACTTCTCAAGTTGCGAGAGGTTTATCAAAAATTCCTATCAATCCGCATACTTTTTTTGTTAATTCTGCTACAAATCGATATTTTTTCCTTTATTATGGTTGTTTTTTCATTTTTTATACGTAACTTTGCGCCATTAAACATTAACGTACAGAATAAAACGAAAAGAAAAAACATTTATTATGAAATTATCCACATTGGTATTGGCGGTAAGTATATGCTTTGCCCCCCCATCACTGAACACCCAAGCCAAGAGCAAGAAAAAGAGCCTTAACTTGCTGACTGCTAAGTCGGATTCCACCAAAACAGACTACGCTAAAGTCACCAAGGGCGGAAAGAAAGATACAGGCTTGTTTACTGTCATCTACAATAGCAAAAGCGGCAAGCTGTATTTTGAATTGCCCGACTCTGCATTCAGTCACCAGTATATCCTTGCCAACAGAATGGCAGCCACCAGCGACACACAGGATTTTGTGGCTGGACAGATGATCAACACTCCTTTGCTCATACAGTTCTCAAAGGACGAACGAAACGTATATATCAATCTCATACAGAGTAACAATGTCGTTGACAAGAACGACCCTATCGCAGCTTCTTTCGACAAGAATTTCTTGAATCCTCGTATGAAAGGTTTCAAGATTGTGGCTCGCAATAACAATAATGTTGTCATCGACGTGACTTCTTTCTTCGGTACCAACGAGGCTTACATCTCTCCACTGAAAGAGGTTTCTGTTTTTTCTAAACTCTTCGGTGATGCCAATGCCATCAAGGGTACTTTCTCTGCCGATGCTTCCAGCATCGACTTCGTGAAGACTTTCCCTAAGAACATCGAGATAGAGAGCACCCTATCGTTCAACACCACAGGTATGATCAAGAAGCCTTACTCTGTGAAGGTTCACCGTTCACTCTTTGTCCTGCCCGAGGATCCTATGCCTATGAGATACCAGGACAACCGAGTGGGTTTCTTCAATAACAACAAGAACATATACAGTTCTTCCAAGGACAAGGTGGAGAGCAAGACCTACATCAACAGATGGCGCCTGCAACCCAAGCCCGAAGATATGGACAAGTACTTTGCCGGCGAACTGGTAGAGCCACAAAAACCTATCGTGTTCTATGTCGACTCTGCCTTCCCAGAGAAGTGGAGAGAAACCATCAAGACGGGTATAGAAGACTGGAACCAGGCTTTCGAGCAGGCTGGTTTCAAGAATGCCATCATTGCCAAGGACTATCCCAAGAACGATCCAGACTTCGATCCAGACGATATGCGCTACAACTGCTTCAAGTATGCAGTTACATCTACCGCCAATGCCATGGGTCCAAGTCATAAAGACCCTCGTACCGGCGAGATTCTCACTGCCGACGTCATCTGGTACCACAACATCGTATCCCTGTTGCACAACTGGCGATTCATCCAGACTGCAGCTGTAGACAAGCGAGTTCGCAAGAACACCTTCGATGATGATGTGATGCGCGAGTCTATCCGTTATGCAGCAGCCCACGAGATTGGTCATACCCTGGGTCTGATGCACAACATGGGTGCCAGCTATGCTTTCGACGTTGAGCAGCTGAGAGATCCCAAGTTCACACAGCAGTATGGCACCACACCAAGTATCATGGACTATGCCCGCAACAACTACATCGCCCAGCCTGGCGATTTGGAGAAAGGCGTGCGCCTTACTCCTCCTGTTATCGGTGTATACGACAAGTATGCCATCAACTGGGGTTACAGAATCATCAAGGGCGCCAATACTCCTGAGGAGGAAGTGGCTACTCTTAACAAATGGATTGCCGAAAAAGCCAACGATAAGAAATTCCAGTTTGGCGCTCAGCAGGTTTTAGGTACTGTAGACCCAACCGACCTGACCGAGGACCTTGGAAACGACCATATCAAAGCCAGCAACTATGGTATCAGCAACATGAAGATTCTGATGAAGAACTTCGAGAACTGGACCATGGAGAAGGGCGAGAGATACGACGACTTGGAGAAACTCTATCGTGAGGTTACCAAGCAGTACACCCGCTACATCAACCATGTGGCATCTTATATCGGTGGCATCGAATATACTGAGATCAGACAGGGCGACGGTCAGGCTCAGAGCATGAACTACATCAACAAGGCACGTCAGAAGGAAGCCCTCACATGGCTGCTTGCACAGATGCGCAGCTTCGACAGTTGGCTCACACCTCATGCCCTGCTGAACAAGATGGAACTGAGTTTGGATGTCAACAAGAACATCTGCAAGCGCACCATTTCTTCACTGTTCAACCCCACAGCACTCTATCGCATCAAGGAAGGTGGAATGGTAAATGCCAACGCCAACTACACCATCGAAGGTTATATGAACGACCTGACCAACATGATCTTCAAGGCTCCTGTGGGTGGAAAGCTTTCTTATGCCGAGCAGGCTCTGCAGTCTAATGCCATCAATCTGATGATGCAGCGCACAGGCTTGCAGCCCGAGACAGGCAAGAAGACCAAGGGTTTCACCGATGACCAGTTGTGGCAGAACGACCTCGAGATGTCGCAGCAGATTTGCAATGCCAACGATATGACCGACAGCTTCGTACGTATCAATTATGGTGGAAGCATGCTCAGCGATGCTGAGACTGGTGCCCTGATGACAGGAAGCCTGCAGCGTGTACTCAACAAGTATCGTGCTTATCGTGCTACCGCTACTGGCAGCACCCGCGACTTCTACTCTTATCAGATTCTTCTCATGGAGAAGTTGCTGAACAATAAGTAACACTACTTTCGCAAGTTCAGAAGTTTAAAGGAGTTAAGGAGTTAAAGAAGATACCGCTTCGCTCAGAAGTTAAAGCCAACAGTCTTTTTGGAAGCATACTCAGCAGTAAAGCTGTTGTCTTAACTCCTTTAACTCCTTAACTCCTTTAACTCCCCCCGAATTCCTCAAAAAGAATTCTCCCCAGAACAAGTTATATATTTGAAAATAAATATTTTTATGAGAGAGAACAAAACACTGCACTACTACATGAAGTGGGCACTCATGCTTACTTTCATGTGGGTATGTCAATTTGCAAACGCCCAGGACTTCGTCAAGGGTAAGGTGATCGACCAGGCTGGTGAGCCTGTCACTGGTGCCTATGTAAGGTGGAAAGACACCAAGATAGGTGCCAGTACCGATGTGGATGGCAACTTCTCCATCCCCGCCCATCAGGGTAAGTTGGTCATTTCTTTCCTTGGCTACAAAACCAAGGAGATAAGCGCACAGTCTGGCAAACAGATAGAAGTGAAACTGGAAGAAGACGCCCAGCATCTCGACGAGTTTGTCGTAATAGGTTATGGTCTTCAGAAGAAATCATCTATCACAGGTTCTATTGAGACCATCAAGGCTGACGACTTGCTCATGATGCCTACCGCCAACCTCGACAATGCGCTTACCGGACAGGTGGCCGGTCTGCAGGTCATGGCTTCTACGGGTGACCCAAGTACTGCCAAGGAGGCTGCCCTTCATATCCGTGGTATTAACTCAGCACCTTTGCTCGTCATCGATGGTGTGCCAAGATTCGGTACGACCACTTCTGATGGTGAGACTCGTCTTTCTGACCTCAACCCCGATGATATCGAGAGTATCACCGTATTGAAAGATGCTGCCGCTGCTGCCGTATATGGTGCACGTGCCGCTAATGGTGTTATCCTCGTACAGACCAAGCGTGCTGAGGGCAACCAGAAGTTGCGCATCAACTACCGTGGCCAATACAACCTCCAGGAAGCTACCAAACTGCCTGAGTTCCTCGATGCCTACGAGTTTGCCAAGCTTCGCAACCAGGCTATTGCCAATTCACCTTCCAGCACCCTGGCTCCTTATACAGAGGAGCAGTTGGAAGAGATCCGCACTCACTCCAACCCCAACGTCTATGGCGACAGCAACCTCTTAGACTATCTCGACAAGACGGGCTACTCTACCACTCATGCTGTATCTGCAAGTGGTGGCAACTCTTACGTAAAATACTATCTCTCGTTAGGCTATGCCAACTCTAAAGGTCTCTATAGTGGTGTTGGCCGCGACCGTATCAACTACTCCATGAAGTTGGATGCCACCCTCACCAAGGGTCTCGTTTTGTCTGTCGACTATACGGGCGCCAACTCTAACGCCAAGAACAGCAGCTACACAACCTTGGATGCAGCCTATAGCTATTCTCCCCTTCAGGTATATGAGTTTACCAATGGCGAGTTGGCAAGTATCGACGGCAGCAACCCGCTCATCAATCTTCGGGGCTTGGGCGGATACATCAAAGATCTGTCAAGAATGGGTACTGTGAATGTCAACATGAGATGGGACATTCCTTGGGTAAAGGGTCTGAATGCCTATGTACGTGGAACCTTCGATGACAACCATCGTATAGAAAAGAGATACAGCACTCCTGTAACTCTCTACACCTACGATGCCACTACAGAAGAGTTTGCCATCGACCAGAATACGGTTTATCCTAAGGCTAAGACAACCTTAGAGCAGACTGACCGTTTCTATAAGAGTCAGCTCTATGAGGCTGGTATCAACTACAACAACACCTTTGCGGCAAAGCATACCGTAGGTGCCACTCTGGTCATGAACTATCAGCGACTCAACAATCAGTATATGATAGGCAAGAACCTCGACAAGACTTCTGTGCCCGAGACCATGGGTGTGGCCAAGAGCTCAACTCTCTCCGGTAATGAGACTATCAACGAGCGTGCCTCTACCATCGGCCGTCTCAACTACAGCTACGCCAACAAGTACTTTGCAGAGTTCAGTTTCCGTGTCGACGGTTCTACCAACTTCTCACCCTCCAACCGATGGGGTTTCTTCCCATCATTCTCTGGTTCATGGGTTGTCTCTAATGAGGAATTCTTCAAAGCCTGGAAGCAGGGCGTTATCTCCAACCTCAAGCTGAGAGCCTCTACTGGATGGTTAGGTAATGACGGTTTGGTGGGTGCATACTCATATCTGAAGAACTACACCGAGTCTGCCAACTATGGTTACAGCTTCGGCAGCAAGGGTTCTGCCTCAAGTGTTTACCGTCCTGGATTCACCCTCATGAGCTATCCTAACACCGATCTGTCATGGGGAAAGACCCACGACTATAACTTCGGTTTGGACATGGGCTTCTGGAACGGACGCATCGGTGTGTCTTTCGATTACTTCGTACGTTACGAGACCGACAAGATCACATCGGCACCCGATTATCTCTTCCCTCCTTCGACAGGTACCGACGGAGCTTATCCTTCTGAGAACTTCAGCAAGTTGAAGGCATGGGGCTGGGACTTCACCATCAGCCACAAGAACACCATCGGCAAGTTCAAGTACAACATGTCAATCAACCTGTCAAAGAGCAACGACAAATACCTCGACTTCGGCGACGAGAGCAGCCAGTTGCCCAACCTTCGCCGTAAGGGAACCAGCAGCATGGTATGGCAGATGTATCAGGCAGCAGGTCTGTTCCAGAGTCAGGAAGAAATCGACAACTGGCCACTCGATCAGGACGGACAGGGTAATGCAACCATCGCTCCTGGTGACATCAAATACATCGACCAGAACGAGGATGGTGTTCTCGACTCTCATGACTATATTTACGTCAAGAACTCTTCACAACCCGACATGGACTTCAGCTTCCGTTTCGGAATGCAATACAAAGGTTTCTTCCTCAATGCCATCTTCCAGGGCGAGTCTGGATACAAGCAGAACATTACCGACTACTATACATTGGAGAACGGTACCCTGCCTAAGTATCAGAAGTATCACCTTACCGACAGTTGGTCAGAGAGCAATCCTTCTGGCAAATATCCACGCGTGAAGATTGCCACATCCAACGACAACAACCGCAAGAAGTCTACATTCTGGATTGAGGACTGTAATTTCGTGCGCCTCAAGTTGCTGAACCTCGGTTACAACTTCCCAGGCAGCATCGTCAAGAAGATGAGCCTTTCTTCGCTCAGCATCGCTTTGCAGGCAAGCAACCTCTTCACCATCAGCAGTCTGAAGAGCATGGACCCTGAGTCACTCCGTGGCTACCCTATCCAGCGTTCTTACGGTGTAACTCTCAACTTAGGTTTCTAACGAGACCACATTATATTATATATAGAACACAGAAAGTATGAAAATACAATTCAATAGAATCATAACCATCATTACACTCGCAGCCACCACCGGTGTGCTGACGAGTTGCGACAGCCTGTTCAGGGATGCTCCTCTCGACAAGATTTCCGAGAAGTCGGTATGGAGTAATCCTCAGCTTCTCGACGAATACGAGAACTCTTGGTACAGATGCATGAGCAATGGCTTCAGCACTTATGTTCCCAGCATTTCGCTGGTAAAGAGCAAATCAAGATATTATATGCCTTGGTTTGGCGACCAGATTAGTGTGGGTAAGAGTTCTTACTATAATGCCGGCTATGGCGACTTACTGAAAGGCAACAGCCAGGAGATTACCAAATGGGCTGCCAATGTATGGAGCAACTACTTCACTCAGATTCAGTCTATCAACACCTTGCTGGAAAATTTAGGTAATATCAGCAATGGCGACCAGAAGAACCGCATCATCGGTGAGGCGCACTTCATGCGAGGCTATTACTATTATATGCTGTGGAGAATGTTTGGTGGTGTAACCCTCATCGACCACACTTATAATCCACTCATCAAAGAAGAGAAGTTCCCACGTGCAAGCTATCAGCAGATGGTAGACTTCATCGTGGCTGAAGCCGACGAGGCTGCTAAGTATCTCCCCCAGGCTCATGCCACTACCGAGACAGGTCGCGCCACCAAGGGTGCAGCTATCATGCTCAAGGCGAAAACTTACCTCTGGGCTGCCAGTAAGGTGTTCCAGAACAAGGGTGAGGAATTGACCTACTTAGGTTTTGCCGACGACCAGTCACACATCATGCTGGAGAAGGCCAAGAAGGCTTACGAAGACCTCTTCGCTCTGAACCAGTACAGCCTCATCCCTATCTCTGCCACCACACAGGACGATATTCGCGATGCCTATCGCAAAATCTTCCTGACCAAGAACTCACAGGAGTCTATCTTCGAGGTACAGCATTCTGATGATGGCGACTTTGCCAACAAGTTTGGTCATAAGCTCGACAGAGACGCGGCTTCTCCTTTCTTTACAGGTACGACAGCAGCCTACACTCCTACCCAGAACCATGTGGACGAATATGGCATGCAGCCTGGCAAGACCTACGACGCACAGCATCCATACGACAACAGAGACTATCGTTTCTATGCCAACATCCTGTATGATGGATGTACCTACCGCAACCACGTGATGGACATTCATTACACAAACCGTACAGCCGGTGTCGACCTTACACCTTATGGTACTTCTACGTCGGCTGCCGTCACCTTGACTGGTTATTACATGGGCAAGTTTGTTGATCCAAGCCAGACTATCGACAACAACGATACTTATGCCAGCAAGCAGAACTACATCATCTGGCGATTTGCAGAGGCACTGCTCGACTATGCTGAGGTTTGCTACGACTTAGGAAACACAGACTTGGCTAAGGAGTATGTCAACAAGACCCGCCAGCGTGTTCACATGCCAGACATTGAGAATCCAACACTCGACGACATCAAGAACGAGCGTCGTGTGGAAATGGCTTTCGAGGAAACCACCTACTGGGATCTCTTCAGATGGGGTGTGGCAGAGCAGAAGATGAACGGCGAGACCAATCCTCTGAAGGGTATGCGTGTCGATGTAACTGTGGTAAACAACGAGGTGGTAAACACCAAGTACACCATCAGCAACGTAAACCGTTTCCCTAAACGTGTGAGAGTCTTCGACAAGAAACAATACTATCTGCCCATTCCTTGGAGCGAGATCAAGTATCACGGCATTGCCCAGAACCCAGACTGGACAGAACAATAAAGAACTCAACTTTCGAAAATGGGGAAGTTAAAGAATTTAAAGAAGTTAGAGAAGTTAAAGCCATATGCTTTACAGATAGATATTCAACCAAAAAGGCTGTTGGCTATAACTTCTAACGACCGAAGGGAGTGATAACTTCTTTAACTTCTATAACTTCCGTACATACGAAACTTCAGAAGTAGCAACAAAACACTCAATACAAACAACGGATAAAAGTTCTTTCGTCAGCATCTTGCTGACGAAAGAACATTCCTTAACAAAAAACATCATCTTTATGAGAAAAATTTACTTAGCATGGGCGCTATTACTCAGCGCAATCGGAGTTCAAGCACAGGAGTACAATCTTTTCCCTGCTTCAGTAGTCGACGAAAATGGCTGGTTATGGTTCAACAGCCAGAATATCGTTGACCAGTATGTCGGTGTCTGCAATGAAGACGACTACAAAGTAGACCCTGAAGGCAAAATCATCCAGATGATTTATGCAGACCAAGTGCCTTCATATCCTTCGACTACAGTTGACCCAGATGCGATTGGATACGGAAAAGGCGGCGAGTTGGGTGCAGATGGTTACAAGAAAGGAGCTATCATCTTACCTGCAGCAAGTGCATCAAATTCACCAAATGGTGGTGGAATTGTTCTTTGCCTGCCATCATGCTCTACATTCAGCATAAATGTTTCATGCTCGGGAGCCATCTACTGCCAACTTTTAAGCACAGACAAAGCAAGCACTATGTTCGGTGATTATGAAGTGCGCAAAGCATATAGCATGTTCAACAAGTTTGCAGGTGCAGGCAACACCACGGTTACAGGCCTTGAAAAACAAACAAATGGCTACAACGAAATTACAATTAAGTCCGACAAACCTGTATATGCATACTTCCGCAACATCACAAATAAAGAGGTTTACATCCACGGCATCAAGGTGACCACTCCCAAGCAGGAAACTGCAGGCATTGCCAACATACAGACACAAGGTACAACCGCACAGGAGGTATATACTATTGATGGGGTCAAGGTAGGCAACACCTTGAAGGGTCAGAAGCAGGGCTTGTACATTGTCAAGCAGGGCAACAGCATCAAGAAGGTCATTAAATAAATGACCGCAAACTTTTATATTTATCAACATAAAACACTACAAGTATGAAGAAATTCTTTACACTTTTGTTGGCTGTCATCAGTACAATGACAGCCTTCGCACAGACAGAACCTGCCATTGAATTGCAGGCAGAGGTAGATGGCAACACCAGAACATTTACCATCGGACTGGCAACTGAAGGAACTGTACAGATAGACTGGGGGGGTAACGGAGAGAAAGTCACATCTGAAGTGATTCCTGCTTACGATGGCTGGAACCAGGTGAACGTCTCTGGTACCGTATCAGGTGATGGAAAGGTAAAAATCTATGGCGATAACATCGTTTATTTCGAATGTTCATCAAGAGTAGATGGTGCCCAAGTATTGTCTTTGGATGTAACTAAGGCTACAACCTTGAAAGATTTGACTGCCAATACCAACAAATTGGCTTCCATTGATCTGACAAAGAACACTGAGTTGGAGAAGCTGACCATCAACAACAATCAGTTGACAAGCATTGATATCAGCAAGTGTACCAAATTGACAACTTTGGACATTACCAATAATCTCTTAACAGCAATAGACATCACCAAAAATCAGGCATTACAGACTCTTAGAATTGGACAGAACAAACTTGCTGGAGAATTGGATTTATCCACCAATCCAACCATCAAATCTGTATATGCTCTTACAAATGAATTAACCTCAGTTAAGATTGGTAATAACACTGCATCTAAACCTTATTTCAGTTTTAACTACAACAAGCTGACAAGCATTGATGCATCAGGAATAAATGATGCTAAAAATGCAATACTTTTTCTGATAGGCAACCAGTTGACAGAAATCAAACTGCCAAGCATGAAGATGAAGACTTTGAACATCTCTAAGAATAACTTCACATTGGCTACGCTCCCTGGCCCTGACGCAACTACTGCGGCAAAAGGTTTCACTTATGCTCCACAGAATGACTATGCCATTGCAGAATCTTACAAGGTAGGAGATGTACTCGATCTCTCATCACAGACAAATGCCACTTTGAACACCCAATTTGCTGTTTACAAGTCAGACAAAACTGCTCTGACAGAAGGCACAGACTACACGGTTGCTGACGGTAAAATTACATTCCTTACGGCACAGGAAGCTGTATATGTAACCATGAGTTCTGCTTTATATAGCAAGTTTACTGGCACAAGCATCTACAAGACTACCGTCACAAAGGTAGAAGGTTCTACAGGCATCAACGTTGTAACAGCTCAGGGTGTGAAGGTAAGCACAGCAGGTTATGAGATTTCTATCTCTGGACTTTCACAGGGCGACGCTGTAACAGTAGCCAACTTGGGTGGTGCTGTAGTAGCCAGCTTCCATGCCAACTCTGCCAATGCTCATGTTCAGGCAGCAAAGGGTCTGTACATCGTCAGCATCAACGGCAAGGCCATCAAGGTAGCTCTCTAATTATTTTTTATTTCACAAAGTGCCACATCGCATGGGCTAAACGTACCATGGGTATGGCACTTTTTTCAATCCAACAAGTACGACAATGAAGAAGTCTTTAGCACTAACCATTCTTTGCCTCCTCTTTGCCTTCCAGGCAGGAGCATTCAACAAGAACACAGGAACCGTTGGCAACACGGTGTGCTTTGTGCGCTTTGCCGACGAGGATGCCAGCATTTTTGAACATACGATAGATACCTATCAGAACCTGTTCAACGGAAGCAACGCTACCGACAACTCGGTATACAACTATTTCCGTCAGGCTTCCTACAACCAGCTGGAATGGAAGAGTTCCTTCTATCCTGCTACTACAGACACCAAGATTGTGTCTTACAAGACACGCTACGAAAGAGCATACTACCAGAAGTATGATGCCACATTGCGTCCCTCTGGCTACAACTCAGACACCGAGGGTGAAGCACGCATGCAGGCATTGGTAAGAGAGATAGCCAACTATATTGATGACGACGTGACAGACGCAACCGATATAGACAAGAATGAGGATGGATATATAGACAACCTGTGCATCATCTTCAGCGGACAATCGGAACTGAGCAACAAACGAGGCATCCTCTGGCCACAACGCAAGGACTTGGCTTTGCCTGATGAAAAGGCTATCTATATAAAAGGCAAGAAGTTGGTGGGCTACATCATGGTTTTCGACGAGGCTAATGGTTATGAGAACTTTGAGGGCATCGCCCTCAATACCGGAGTTCTTTGCCATGAGATGTCTCACTCATTGGGTACCTACGACCTGTATCATGCTTCAGGAAGTCTCAACCCTGTAGGAGTATGGGACTTGATGTCCGACAATCAGCTCGTAGCTCAAAACATGACAGCCTACACCAAGTATCGCTACTGCAAATGGATTGACGAGATACCTGAGATTTCTGCAGCTGGCACCTACACCCTGAACCCCGTAGGTGGCAGCAGCAAAGAGAACATTGCCTACAAGATCAAGCCTGTAGGAAGCGACGAATACTTCGTTGTGGAATATCGTAAGCAAGAGGGTTTCGATAAAAGTCTTCCAGGCTCTGGTCTTCTCGTTTACAGAATCAATCCTTCCTACACAGGTGGCAACGTAAACTACAATGGCACTACCCGACTCGACGAACAGTACATCTTCCGTCCTGACGGAACCACCACATCGGATGGCGATATCACTAAGGCTTTCTTCAGTGCCGAGAGCGGAAGAACTGCTTTTGGTGGCGATGCTACAGCCAAACCTTTCTATAGCAATGGCAAGGAAGCGCCTTTTGCCATCAGCGACATTTCCACTTGCGGAAGCACCATCTCGTTCTATCTCCACGAATCTACCAACCATCTTTCGCTGAGCAAGAAAGAGATGAGCCTGGCAGGTGGGGCACAGAGTTCGGCTACAGTAACCATCTCCTCTGACGAGTCTTGGACATTAGAGAACCTTCCTGCATGGATTACTGTGAGCCAGACCGAGGGAACAGGAAATGCAGAGGTCACCTTCACTGCGAACAGCGAGAACAATGAGCCACAAAACAGAACTGCTACAATAACAGTGAAGACTGCCAACACTGAGGCTACACTGACTGTCACACAGTTGTCGAACATCGTTACTGCTCCATCGCAACTGGCAGGAAGCATACAGGACGAAGGCATCCATTTGGCTTGGACTGCTGCTTCGGCTGGCGAGACACTTCTCTACGATGACTTCGAGAATACAGAGAATCCCAACGGCTGGGTTGTCACCACTTCGGGCGATCGTGGTTGGAGATGGGAAAAAGGCGACCCTGACAAGGGCACATACCGCCCATACGAGGGAAGCTATGCTGCTACAGTATATTACGCATGGGAAGATATTCACCAAGATGAATATTTCACATCTAAGACCTTCGCTTACGGCAAGACGCTGAGCTTCTACTCTCGTACTACAGCAGCTGGAAGAACCCCCACAAACCCTCAATATTATAATGTGGAGGTAAGCAAAGACAACGGAAAGTCATGGACACCAATCTTCAATGCTTGCACAGATCAGGACGTATCGCTGGCGGGCAAATATACCAAGGTTACCCTCGACCTCTCGGAATATCAGTCAGCAGAAATGCAGATCCGATTCCACTGTTATGATACAGACAATACTGGTTTGAGCTACTACTGGCAGATTGACAACCTCGAAATCTTGGGCAGTGGTTCCAACAATATCACTGGCTACAACGTGTATAGAAACGGCATCAAGATTGCCACCAGTACAACGACCGAATTTGTTGACCCTGCTCCATTGGATGGCATCAACACCTATGCAGTAAGTGCCACAGGAAGCTTTGGGGAAAGCAGTCTATCCAATAGTGTTGAGTTGCAGTTTACATCGACAGGTATCTCTACTCCTACTACACAAGGTCTTCAAGTAATGGGAGTTTACGACTGTCTGGGCCGTCGCATCAACAGCAAGGAGATGCAACGCGGACAAATCTACATTGTCAAGTATGCCGATGGAAAGACCAGAAAGGTAAGTAAATAAACAAGACTTCCCCCCCTATCATGGGGACAACAACCTCTATGCCATGCGGCTTCGATGGCAGACGAAAGCGGCTTCGATGAGCAATGAAAGCAATTGCGTTGGGCATCGAAGCCGCTTGCATTTTTTTTAGAATATTCTTCTGCTGAAATATAATAAAGTGGCAAAGGCGTCGTTATATTAACAAAAGCAAGAACTTAACATATAATAAAACGCCTATGAAGCAATATTCTACTTCTGATGAAATGAGACCGTCGAGAAAGACTATCAACATGATCAAACAGATAGCCTATACTTATCGCGCTATCAAAATGAATGGACGTTACGAGGCGTTCTGCCTCAACTAAAATAAGAACAAAGAATGAAACCAATCATATCCCCATCTCTGTTGTCTGCCAACTTTATCGACCTGAGAAGCGACATAGAGATGATCAACAAGAGCGAAGCCGACTGGCTTCATCTCGACGTCATGGACGGAGTTTTCGTGCCCAATATCTCTTTTGGATTTCCTGTCATTGAGGCGGTGTCAAAGGTATGCACCAAGCCTCTTGACGTGCATTTCATGATTGTCCACCCAGAGCAGTACATAGAACAGACTGCCAAGGCGGGCGCAATGATGATGAATGTGCACTACGAGGCATGCACCCACCTTCACCGTACCATACAGCAGATTCATGCCGCCGGAATGAAAGCCGGTGTAACGCTGAACCCATCCACACCTGTCTGCGTGCTCGAAGACATTATCTGCGATGTGGACATGGTGCTACTGATGAGTGTGAACCCGGGCTTCGGCGGACAGCAGTTCATAGAGAACACCATAGGCAAGCTGGCACGACTGCGCCAGCTCATCAAGTCATCCGGCTCGAAAGCACTGATAGAGATTGATGGCGGCGTGCAGGCAGAAACGGCTCCCCGCCTGATAGAGGCTGGTGCCGACATTCTGGTGAGTGGCAGTTATGTGTTCAAGAGCAAAGACCCTCTTGCCACCATCCACGGTCTTAAAACATTGTAATATTCGAGAATACATCGTGCTCCTTAGCCATACGACGCAGGTTAAGGAGTGCGTAACGCATTCTGCCAAGACTGGTGTTGATGCTTACATTCGTAAGTTCGGCGATTTCCTTGAAGGACAACTGCTGGTAATAACGCATATACACCACCTCCCTCTGGGTAGGTGGCAGCAGGTTGACCATCTTCTTAACATCCGACATCACCTGTCCCCGCACGATTGTGTTCTCCGCATTATCGAAGACCACGTATTCGTCTCTTATCTTCGACATGTCGTTGTCATCGGGAGTCTCCACGATGTTCTGCAATCTGTTGTCGCGATACATGTCCATCATCACATTGTGGGCTATGCGCATGCACCATGCTAAGAACTTGCCATTGGGCACATACTGGCGCTGCTGCAGTTTGGTGACAACCTTGACGAATGTCTCCTGAAAGACATCATTCGCCTTTTCCTGGTCGTGAACCACAAACATGATGTAGCCGAACAGTTTCACCTCGTTGCGAGACAGTAACAAATCGAATGCCCGATTGTCGCCCTCGACATAAGCCAAGGCGAGTTGTTCATCGGTCATTTCTTCGAGTTTTCTCATTTTTCTAACCTCTTTAGTTTCTTATAAAGTAGAAATCTTAATCTATAGGCTATTTGATTTATTGTGTTAGGAATGTTAAAAATCACTGCAAAGATAGTACTTTTATCAAAAACCACCAAACAAGAAGACTTTTTTATTATCTTTCACACTATTTTTTAACAATTAGTGGCTGAGGAGATTCCACAAGGAGTTAAAGGAGTTAAGGAAGTTAAGGAAGTTAAGACAACAGCCTTTGAAGGAATGTTTAGTGTTTAATTTTATGTCCACAAGACATTTGTCTTAACTCCTTAACTCCCTTAACTTCTTTATTATATACAGAGCCAAAAAGAGGTTGGTGCAGGATGCACCAACCTCGTGATAATGATTTCAATAAAGAAAATTGAAATCTTATAAAAGATGCTGCAAATATAAACTTTATTATTGAGAACTCCAAGCTTTTTTGAAGGAAAATGAGTTTTTTAACATTGTGTACGCAACCATTACCAAATAAATTCATTATCTTTGTGGCGAAAATAACAACTACAGTATTAATCATTATCTATTTTAAAGCAAATTATGAGATACTTAAAGACACTATTGCTCGCTCTCCTATTGCCAGCTTGCGCCTTTGCAGCAGGATGGGACGACAATGAGTACAAGCGTATCGAGCAGAGCATCCAATTGCCAAAAATTGCCGAACGCCAGTTCCTTATCACATCTTTTGGTGCCAAGACTACAGCTACGGCTGCACAAAACCAAAAGGCCATCAACAGAGTCATCTCTCTTGTCTCCAAGAAGGGAGGCGGAAAGGTGATCATCCCTAAGGGTACCTGGAACACAGGAGCCATTGAGTTGAAGAGCCATGTCAACCTCGTTCTTGAGGAAGGCGCCACCCTTCACTTTGCCTTCGAGCCTAAGCTCTATCCCCTGGTACGTACCTCTTGGGAAGGTCTGGCTTGCTGGAACTACTCTCCCTGCATCTATGCCTACAAGGCTACCGACATTGCCATTACCGGTAAGGGAACCATCGATGGAGGTGGCAACAACGACACCTTCTGGCAGTGGAATGGCAGCCCTCGTTTCGGTTACAAGGAGGGTGTGACTAAAGAGAGCCAGAAGTTGGGCTCACGCAGCAAACTGCTGAAGATGGCAGAGGACGGTGTGCCTTTCGACGAGCGTAAGTTCGGTATGGGCTATGGCTTGCGTCCTCAGTTGGTCAACATGGTACACTGCGAGCGCATCCTTATCAAGGATGTCAAGATGATCAACTCGCCTTTCTGGGTCATCCATCCACTGCTCTCCAAGAACATCACGGTAGACGGTGTGTATGTATGGAACGAAGGACCTAACGGTGACGGTTGCGACCCTGAGGCTTGCGAGAACGTACTCATCCAGAACTGCGTGTTCCATACCGGCGACGACTGCATCGCTATCAAGAGCGGTCGCAACAACGACGGTCGTCTCTGGAACCAGCCTTCCAAGAACATCATCATCCGCAACTGCAAGATGGAAGACGGCCATGGCGGTGTGGTGATAGGAAGTGAGATCTCGGGTGGCTGCGAGAACGTATATGCCGAAAACTGCGTGATGGACTCTCCACACTTGGAGCGCATCCTGCGTATCAAGACCAACAACTGCCGTGGCGGTCAGGTGCAGAACATCAATATGCGCAACGTCGTCGTGGGTCAGTGCAAGGAGGCTGTGGTGAAGATCAACCTCGACTACGAGAGAAAAGAGATATGCTATCGTGGTTTCGAACCTATCGTGAACAATGTGAATGTAGAAAACGTCACCTGCCAGAAGAGCGACTACGGCGTGCTGATTATCGGCCGCGACTCTTTGGAGAATGTCTACGACATCAATATCAAGAACTGTAAGTTCGACGGTGTGGTGAAAGAGCCTGTCAAGATCACCGGCAAGACACGCAACGTGAAGTTCGACAACCTCGTCATCAACGGCTCCCTCGTTCTCAACAAGGAAGACCAGCCCTACAAGAACTATAGCGAATGGCTCACCTACAGCGAGATGAAGCGTGTGCCCCACTCTTACCTGCTCGACTTCAGCAGCAAGCCCAAGTGGAGCTATGTGATGGGTATCGAGATGGAGGGAATGCTCGACACCTACGAACACTACAAGGATGGCAACAGCGCCATCCTCGACTACCTGAAGGAATATCCTGCCAAGATGATCGACGAGCAAGGCAACATCACTGGCTACAAATACGAGGACTTCAACCTCGACAATGTGCGTACTGCCAAGTTCATCCTGCGCATGCACAACCTCTTCCCTACCAAGGGAACAGAGAAAGCACTGAAGACGCTCTTCAAGCAGTTGCAGAACCAGCCTCGCACCAAGGAGGGAGTTTACTGGCACAAGGCTATCTACGCCAACCAGGTATGGCTCGACGGTATCTTCATGGGACTGCCTTTCTACTGCAACTATGCCGTACAGACCATGAAGCCCAAGAAGGCGGAGAAATATCTCAACGATGCGGTAGACCAGATGGTGAAGACCGACTATCGCACCTACGATGAGAAGACTCAGCTCTGGAAGCACGCATGGGACGAGACCCATCAGCAGTTCTGGGCAAACAAGGAAGACGGCAAGAGCCAGCACTGCTGGGCAAGAGCCTTGGGATGGTATGTGATGGCGATGACCGAGTGCCTCGATGCCATGCCCGAGAACTACGCACGCCGCCAGGAGGTGATCGACCTGCTGAACAAGGCGATGAAGAGTGTGGTGAAGTACCAGGACAAAAAGACCGGTGTATGGTACGACGTGCTCGACGTGAAGAGCGACAAGAACTATATAGAGAGCACAGCCTCTTCGATGTTTGCCTATGTGCTGCTCAAGGGCTACCGCAAGGGTTACCTCTCTGAAGAATATCTCAAGGCTGGCGTGAAGGCATACAATGGCATCTTGAAACAGTTTATCAAGGTAAACGCCGACAAGACCATCAGTCTGACACGCTGCTGTGCAGTAAGCGGCCTGGGCCCTGGCCCCGGCCCATACGTCAAGAAGCCCAACTACAAGCGCGACGGCAGCTTCGAATACTATATGAGCGAGCCCATCCGCGACAACGATGCCAAGGGCGTGGGTCCTTTCATCTGGGCAAGTCTCGAAATGGAACAGCAGGGACTTATCAAGTAACTCAATAAAAACAATCAGGCTAACAAATGAAGAAATCATTATCTATCATTGCAGCCTCACTCATCAGCATATCTACCATGGCACAGGCTCCGGCTTTCCCAGGAGCCGCAGGTCATGGTAGATTTGTTACTGGAGGTAGAGGCGGTAAAATCTTTCACGTAACCAATCTCAACGACAGCGGAACAGGATCTTTCAGAGAGGCTGTCAAGTCGGGCAACAGAATCATCGTCTTCGATGTGGCGGGCGTCATCGCCCTGAAGTCGGACCTCAAATTCGCCGACAATATCACCATCCTCGGACAGACGGCTCCCTCGCCAGGCATCACCCTGCGCTATTATACCGTTCAACCGGGCAGCAACAACATCATCCGTTTCATCCGCATCCGACGTGGACAGGAGAAGGACATCAACGATGGAGCCGATGCCTCATGGCAGCGCAACAAGACGGGCATCATCTTCGACCACTGCTCCTTCAGTTGGAGTATCGACGAGGTGGCTTCGTTCTACGACAACAACAACTTCACCATGCAGTGGTGTACCGTGGCAGAGAGCCTTACCAATCCCGGTCACTCCAAGGGTGCCCATGGCTATGGCGGCATCTGGGGCGGTAAGCTCGCCAGTTTCCATCACAACTTCGTGGGCCATCTGATGAACCGTGGTCCACGTTTCAATGGCGCACGATATGGTTGGACAGACTATACTTCCAACAAGGAATACAACACCTACAAATGGCAGAACACCGTGCAGGCAGAGAACGTTGACTTTCGCAACTGCGTGATGTATAATGCACAGGGCACCTGCTATGGCGGTCCTGGCGGCGGACAGATCAATATCGTCAACAACTACTACAAGGCTGGTCCAAGCATGGGACTTAAAGAAACGACCCAAAATGGACTCAAGGTGGATGTGAGCACAGGCAAGGAGCGAGGAAACCAGGACCGCATCACCCTTGTCACACTTTCCACAAAAGACAACTCCGACAAGAATCATCCTGAGCTCTACGACATGACCAGCCGTTATTATATCAATGGCAATACAACCGAGACCACCAAAGGCTCGAAAACTGCGAATCAGGACTGGAAGGGCGTAAACTACGACAAGGGCGTTCCAAGCCTGAACGGAGAATATTACAGTCCCGATGCCAAGAACTTCTATGGCGACCCTGTGGCTCATACCACCATCAACGGCAAGTCTTGTGTCAAGATCAAGATGGACAAACCTGCTCCTACAGGAGAGGTAACCACCCACTCTGCTGCCGAAGCTTACGAAAAGGTTCTCGCCTATGCTGGCGCCTCACTCTATCGTGACGAAGTGGATGCCCGATATATGGAAGAGGCCCAGACGGGTACGGCAACCTACAAGGGAAGCATCACCAATTCGCCTGGTATTATAGATAAGGTGGCAGACGTGAACGGTTATACGGAAGCCAACTTCGGCAAAGGCTCTCGTCCTGCCGACTTTGACAGCGACAAGGATGGCATTCCTGATGAATGGGAAAAGGCCAACGATCTGAATCCTAACGATGCAAGTGACGCCCTCACCTACTCGCTCGACAAGAAGGGTTATTATACCAACATCGAGGTCTATGCCAACTCGTTGGTAGAGAACATTATGAAGTCAGAAAACAACAATGCCATCTCTGAAGTTACTGAGTATTATCCAACTTCTACCTCAACAGGCATCAGCCAGACGGTTGTCGACAAAGGCGAAGTGGCTTCCATCACGTATTATGCCCTCAACGGCTCTCGTCTCAATGCCCCTGCCAAGGGTATCAGTATCAGAAAGATAACCTACAGCAATGGCAAAACCGTAACAGACAAAGTAATTAAATAAAGAAAAGCCTATCGTTCATGGTCGAAAAAGGGATGTTTTATGTCCTTTTTTCGACCTTTTTGCATTTTAATCGAAATTTAATGCCTTTTTTAGAACAACCTATCTAAATTTTTACTAACTTTGCAAAAGAAGATAAGAGCACTCGGCAATCTGAAAGCTATCTTTCATTGCGCCCGTTTGCACTTTCTTTACCTAAGAGTTAAATAAAACATTAATTAATCTTTTAAATCTTACGTTTATGAATAAAATTTTACGCATTTCAATGATCGCTGTTTTGGCATTAATTGCTAATTTCAGCTTTGGACAGGAAGTTACATTAGACTTTTCCACTAACAACTGGAAGCTTCCAGAAGGTGCCTCTAAGAAAGTTAAAACTACTGCTACTTATACAGATGGAACTTATACCATTAGCATGAGTGCAAGTTCCGATGGTCATTATTGGAATCCAGATGGTTACTTACTTTTTGGTAAAGCTAATGCTTCCATCACTCTTCCTGCATTTGACTTTGATGTCGCAAAAATTGTAGTTGAAGGTAGAAGTGGTGCTTCATCTGCAGCAGTTCAGAACATATTCGTAGGTGATCAAGCTGTAAGTACAGCTACGACAGGTGCTAATAAAACTAATAGTTATGCTATCGACACAAAATACCAAGCAAAAGGAAATATATACAGTATAAAAGTAACAAGTAAACACAACACCCAAATTGTATCTATAAAAATCTACAAGGTTGGCTCCGAGATTCCTGAAGAACCAGAAATCACATATACTGATGTTCCAAGCGTGAAGGACTTGTTAGCTAACTATACGAAAGCAACTTCTAACTTGAACCTCAAGCTCACCAATGCAAAGGTTTTGTATGTTAACAATTACAATGGTACAGTTAACACTTACGTTCGTGAGGGCGATGCCGCTATTGAGTTGAGAACATTGGGCTTCAATATGCCTGTCAACAGCACTATCACAGGTACTGTAAAAGTAGACTTAGCATTAAGTTATGGTGTACCTTACTTAGCAAAGAATGCTGGCACTACTGATGAAGATCTCACCATTCAGGAGAGCACAGAGGCCGCCAAGCCTATAGTTGCAACTGTTGCCGATATTGTTGCGAACAAGTACATGAATGACCTCGTACTCATCAAAAACTTTAAGTTCAGCAAAGAAGAATATCAAACAGGTAAGTATAATTACTACGCAAACGACGGTGACAGCAAGATTATGATTTACGACAAATTCAGCACACCAGAAGACAATAAAGTAAAGATTGGTGGCGCTGCCAACTTGACTGAAGGCGAGACTTATTCTGTAAAGGGTATTTTTGGTGCTATTTTTAAGAACGTTCAGGAGGTTATGCCAATTGAAGCTATCTCTACTACCACAGGCATCAACAACATCACAACCGATGCAACACTGGAGAATGCTCCTGCATTCAACCTCGCAGGTCAGAAGGTAGGAAAGGCATACAAGGGCGTAGTCATTAAGGCTGGCAAGAAGTTCGTACAGAAGTAATCTTCCTCTCAAGAGGCTCGTTACTCTTAAGCAGCTAAGCCTCCTTGTTGGTAAGTCTATCCTACCAGCAAGGAGGCTTTTTTTTCTCCCATTACAAAAGCAACGGAGTAAATGACGCAAGATTTAAACGCGGAGCCGCTTACTTTGAGTCGATTAAAAAGACTAAAAAAGAAGTGTCTACTATTCCAGTTTTACAAAAACTTAAGCACCTACTCTTCCAGTATGTAAAGATCTGTCTTGCCCGTCAAGTGGGCACTCAGGGACCAAGCGCTGGGCACTCAGGGACCAAGCGTCGGGCATCGACTGAACAAGCGTCGGGCACTCATTGCCCATGCGGTGTGCACAGAGTGCCCAAACGTTTGGCGATTTTTGGGCATTGATAAAAGTAGTCTTACCGCTTTACGCCTCCTAAATCAACATGACACCGAACCGAGATAAAAAAAGGTCTTCTGCCGAAACAGAAGACCTTTTTATTTTTTGCGACTTGCAGAAACGAAGTCCTGCAAGAGAAAACGAAATTACTTGTTGATGAACTTTTTGCCGTTCTTGATAACAAGTCCCTTAGCATTGCTTGCTACTTTCTGACCCATGAGGTTGAATGTAGCACCCTCGTTTGCTGCCTCAGAAGCATTGATGTTTGAAATGCCAGAAGTGCTGCCTGCAGTAAACTTAAAGCCATAGAAGCCAAGCTTTGTACCTGCTGCCAAAACATAATAGGTACCACCAGCTACAGCATTGACTGTAATAGTACCATTGGATTTAAGGGCAACAATATTTTCATCCTTTTCATTCTTAGTCAATTCCTGAGATGCAGCATCCTTAGCACCAGGCAAATTATAAGAAGCAAGAGCAACCTCAGCAAAATCACTACCTAAAACATGAAGCCCCTTAGTTGCATTCAACTGAATAGCAACAGTAAGAGTACCCGCTACTTTTGTATCAAACTTATAGACACAACCTGTTGGAGCAGCTCCAGAAACCAACTTACCATTGTTCTTTCCAGCTACATAAGCAGTAAAGTCTGCATCAGCCCAGTTGCTGTTAGCCTTACCAACCGCAAAAGCAGTACCCGCATTCTCCATATAGGTCAAAGTAACATTTGGTACTGATGTTTTCTGATCACCAGCATTCACTGCATCACCTTCCGCTACTGCATAAGTTCCCTGTGCATTAACACTTGCTGCCATAGCGACAGCTGCAATAAGAGTAAAGAATTTCTTCATAATCGTTTGTTTTTAGTTTGTTTTTGTTTGTTTTATGTTTTAGAAATTAGTCTTTGATATGACTACGATGCAAAAGTACAACTTAATCGTAAAAAATGCAAGACAAAAATGCAAGAATTCATCGTAAACGTTTACGTGAGTTTAATTAGATTAAGGAGGAACAACTATCAAGATTTTGCATTACCTTTGTACCCGAGTCAAAAACAGTACCCTTAACTCCTAATCTTATTTACTGGAAACAATATAAAGTATATATAACCTAAAAAAGTAACAAACAAATGAACAGAAATCTACTAAGATTCGGACTACTATGCTTAGTCCTACTCGTTTCAGTCGTTACAAAGGCTGGTGATTTCCGAGACATTAAGCTCGACTTGGCAGGCGGCAGTTTATTTACTGCTGATGAAATGTCAACTCAGTCGGCTACATCTTTCGGAGTCTCAATAGCCACCGACGGAAGCGTGACTCGTGTTGCGGCAGATGCAACGGATGCTAATGTTGCGATTTCATGCAAGTATCATGACAATCAACATGGAGTGACCAACTTCAAGGCAACAGTCCCTGTAACAGGTCCCGTAAAAATCACAATGGGTAATTGTTTCTATGGTAGTACTGCCACTGTAAAAGACGCACAAGGAACCGCCATCGGAACAATTAATGTAAAAGAAGCAGGAAATTGCTGGCATGGAAACAAAACCGCCAATGTAACCTCTTGCGTTTACAAAGGCACAGAAGCCACTACCCTTACTATAGAAGGTGGAGGCTATGTTCCTTATTTGGCAGTTGAGGCAGTAAACGCTGCCGACTTGGCAAGTGACATTACCCTCACTTACTCTTTAGGAACGACGACAGCAGAAGGAACTCTTCCTGCCAACGCAACGGTAGAAGTGGGAAGCAGCTATACGCTTCCTGTCAATACCACACTCTACGTAGCAGGCAGCACTTTGACAGGCTGGACAGATGGCACCAACACCTATAAACCAGGTGAAACCATCACTGCTCCAAGCGCAAGTGCTACACTGATCCCAGTGTTCACTGCCAACACCAAGTCGCTTGCCGACCGCACAGAGGCAACATCCCTCACCTACTATTTTGGACACAAGAATGGTGCCCAGGATATCAACGTTGAGAGAAAGGCAGGTATCTTGGTAACTCAAGCGACTGTTGATGGTGAAACCATTGATGTAAAGATTGACCTCGATGCAACAACCAAGGGAAAATTCAATAACGTAGGTCGTGCTGACGAATGGGCACAGATGGGCGCAAACGGTATCATCACCATTCCTTCTTGCAAGGGTGCAACCATCGAAATGGCTGCATACAGCAACATCACAACGACAACTATTGATGGTCAGGCAGAATATACTTCAGGCAAAGTCATCAGCCAGACCATTGCTTCAAGTGCAGAAACTGTGAACATCGTCATTGGCGATGGTTCATACTATAGCTATTTGAAGATTACTCTTCCTGTCATTGCAAGCGAACCTGCTGGCAAGACTTTCAACAACGAGGCTGCCAATGTCGTATTTGCAATGAACGACCTCAGCAACGCAAGTGCCAACACAACAGCTCCTACTGATGCTTTCAGCACCATCGCATTTGATTACGGAGCAAACTTATCTTTGAAAGGAATTCTCGAAATTACCAAGGCGGATGGTACCGCATCAGGTATCAAAGGTCTCCAGATTAATAATGACTCAGGAACTAAGCAAACTGAACTCAACTGGTTTGTTCGTCCTGCAGCAGGACTTACTTTCACCCCTACCAAGGTGAGCGGTTATGTAAACCGCTGTGGTACCAACGTACAAAACGGTATCGTTATCAGTGCCCATAAGGCAAACGGAGAAGTAGTAGCACTGGGTACCTATACCGCATGGCGTCAAGGCAAGGCTACATCAGATCAAACTTATGACAACACCGCTATCCATCAGTTCGAAATCACACTGACTGCAGAGCAGCAGGCAGCCTTGGCTGGTACCGATGGCTTCTATCTGACATCTACTATCGGTGTTGCTTCTGGCAAGCAGGCAGTTTTCGGTCCTGTTACTATCGAAGGAACTGTCAACGGAACACTCGTTGCAGTGAACAAATACAAACTCTCTGTCGTAACCAATCCTGAAGGCATCGCAGACGTTACTGTCTATCCTAAGTCTGACGAATATCAGGAGAACGATGAGGTAACACTGACTGCAGCCGATAAATTCGGTTATAAGTTTGTCAACTGGACCGACAAGAACGGCACAGAGCTTTCTACTGAAAGCAAATTCAAATACACTGTGACAGAAGATCAGACTCTGACTGCCAACTACAAGAAGGTAAACACCTATGCACTCGACGTAAACGTAGAAGGCGGTGCCAAGGACTATATGGTGACTCTCTCTCCTGCCCCAGAGATGGTAGACGGCAAGAAGATGTATGAGGAAGGTACAGAGGTAACTCTTACCGCAACAGGAAACGACATCATCGACTTCAACAACTGGAGCAATGGTGAGACTACTGCAGAAATCAAAACTATGATGAATGCTGACCAGGCATTCACTGCCACATTCTCTGCCAAGGACTATATCGTGGCATGGGACTTCTATCAGGAAGGCAAGGAAGGTCGCACAGCCGACTTTGCAGCAGCAGACAATGACGCAGTTCAGCTCGTACTCCGTGATGCAGAAGGCAACTCATACGGCTGGCTCGACAAGAGCAACAAGGCTGGTGGTTACGAAGGCAAGAACGCAGCTGTCAACTGGACCAAGACTACAACAAAGGCGCTGGGTGAAACCTACTGGCAGACTAAGTTCAACGCCACAGCATTCACCGACATCAAGGTAAAGAGCAGCATGCTCTACAACTATAATGCTTACGAGACCTACAACGTAGAATACTCTCTCGATGGCGAGAAATGGACCAAGGTTGGTGCCATCGCTATGCCAGGTGCCAAGGCATGGACAGTAGGCGAGTTCGCTCTCCCAGCCGATGCCAACAATCAGGCAGCAGTATTTGTTCGCTGGATTGCCGACAAGGCTTCATCTGTCAAGGGAACAACAGGTACCAACGACGGTATCGCTCTCGCTCAGATCTATATCACAGGTACAGCCCAGCTCTTCAATGACGGCACTGCTCCTGTTCTCCAGAGCCAAGTACCAGCAGTCGGTGCTACTAACGCATCAGCTAATGGTAAGATTGTATTGACATTCGATGAGAAGGTGAAGCTGACAGAAAACGCCAAGGCAACCCTCAATGGTCAGGAATTGACAGGCACTGTATCTGGTAAGACTATCACCTTTGCCTACAAGGGTTTGAGCTATGCTACCGAATACACCTTCGCACTCGCTGCAGGTTCAGTAGCTGACTTGACAGACAACGCCATCCAGAGCGATATCACCTTCAGCTTCACCACCAAGGAGAAGCCTGCAGTGACCAAGGCTCTCTATGACTTCATCGTACCAACAGACGGTTCTTTCACCGAGGCTCTCGCAGCAGCAGCCAAGCGTGCAGATACCAGCAAGCGTTTCCGCATCTTCATCAAGCAGGGCGACTACAAGATTCCTGCCAACCCGAACAGCATGGTGACTGGTATTGATGGCAAGCAGTATCCAAGTGCTACCACCTATATGAATACACCTAATGTATCTATCATCGGTGAAAGCAATGAGAATACTTCTATCACCAATACCGTTCCTGCAGTAGAAAGCAGCAATGGCTACAACATCGCAAACGTATTGGAAGGAATTGGACGTGGTGATGTATTGAGCTTGGAAAGCGGTGCTACAAACACCTACTTCCAGGACATCAAGATGTACAGCAGCATGGGCGACGGAAAGGGTCGTGACATCGTACTCAACGATAAGAGTAACAAGACCATCTGCAAGAACGTAAACCTCTGGGCTTATCAGGACACCTACGTATCCAACAACCAGAAAGGTCGCTTCTACTTCGAGGGCGGAATCCTGCGTGGTAACACCGACTACCTCTGCGGTAAAGGTGACGTATATTATAATAATGTAGATCTCCTGATGTGTGGCACCGGCTATCTCGCCGTACCATCACAGCCAACCAAGTATGGTTACATCTTCAAGGATTGTACCATCAAGGACGGATCAACCGCAGGTATCAACGGTAAGTACAAACTCGGCCGTCCTTGGGGCAAGGGCACTCCTATCGCTCTCTTCATCGACACCAAGATGGAAGTGATTCCTACAGCAGCAGGTTGGGACGAGATGAGCGGTGGTTATCCTAAGCGCTTTGCTGAGTACAACTCTACCACAACTACAGGAACTGCAGTAGATCTGAGCGGAAGAAAGCAGGTTTATGATGCTTACGATGCAAAGGATGGAAATAACTATACCAACCGTCGCAACGAGACAGCAGAAAGTCCTGTCCTCACAGCAGAGGAAGCTGCATTCTACACTGTCGAAACCGTTATGGGCGGTGATGATGACTGGGATCCAACAGCAGCCACAGAACAGGCTTCAGCTCCAACTAATGTGAAGATTGCTGGTAACAACCTGACATGGGACAACAGCAACTATGCTCTGCTCTGGGCAGTATGCAAGAACGGCAAGGTGGTTGACTTCACTGTAGAACCTACCTACGCAGTTGACGATGCTTCTGCAACATGGAGTGTCCGTGCAGCCAACGAGATGGGTGGTCTTGGCGAGGCTACAGTAGCAAGCACCAGCACCGGCATTGAGAACATCGCAACTTCTGCCGATGTTTTGAGTACCAAGATCTACTCTGCCGACGGTGTTCAGGTAAGCAAGTTGCAGCGTGGCATCAACATCGTCGTAAAGACCATGGCTGACGGCAGCAAGAAGACCAGCAAAGTGGTGCTGAAATAATCAAGACCTCTTTTTACACCTTATTATATAAAGTGACAAAAGAATACTATCAACTCAAGAAGTGCAATGCTCCAAGAATGGGCATTGCACTTCTTTGTTTTCATCCCATCATATAAACAACTCTACTTTCACCAAATAACTTCTTTAACTTCTAAACCCAGCGAAAGTTCAATTAACAATACAAATATTTGGTTTTTCAAAATTTATATCGTAAATTTGCAGTGCATATAAACTATATAGGATATGATCACGAAAGAGACAGAAGAGTTTAGAAACAGGCCCTACCGCAAGCGTATACCCTACGGCATGATGAACTTCATCGATGTGCGTGAGGATGATTGCGCCTATGTGGACAAGACTCAGTTTATAGAAAAGATAGAAGATGCCAATAAGTTCTTCTTCTTTATCCGCCCTCGTCGATTCGGCAAGAGCCTTACCCTATCCATGCTTCGCCACTACTACGACATAGAGGAAGCCGACAAGTTTGAGAAATGGTACGGCGATCTCTACATAGGGAAGCACCCTACACGAGAACGCAACTCTTATCTGGTCATCTATCTGAACTTTGCCATTGTCAACGCAGAAATCGGAACTTACCGTCAATCACTCGATGCCCATTGCGACACACGGTTTGATGCCTTCTGCGACAAGTATGAAAAGTATTTGCCAGCAGGAACCAAGGAGAAGATGAAGGCGAAGAACGGAGCTGTGGAGCAACTGGACTGTCTCATAACAGAATGCACCAAAGCCAACCGGAGTATCTACCTTTTTATTGATGAGTACGACCACTTCACCAACAAGATACTATCAGAGCCCAATTGCCTCAACGATTACAAGAGCGAGGCTCATGGTACAGGCTACTTACGCAATTTCTTCGACACCATCAAAGCTGGCACTGACACCGCCATCAAGAGAGTATTCGTTACGGGTGTAAGTCCTGTAACATTAGACGACCTGACAAGTGGCTTCAATATCGGCACCAACTACTCGCTCAGCTATGAGTTCAACCAAATGACAGGTTTCACGGAGAAAGAAGTACGTGAACTCCTGACCTACTACTCCACCGTCACCAAGTTCAACCACAGCATTGACGAACTGATTCGCATCATGAAGCCATGGTACGATAACTATTGCTTTGCAGAGCAGGCGTATGGTGAAACAAGTATGTACAATTCCAACATGGTGCTCTACTTCATCGACAACTACATACGAAGTGGAGGAAGAATCCCCGAAAACATGATAGAGGAGAACATTCGGGTGGATTACAACAAACTGCGAATGCTCATCCGTCACGACAGGGAGTTCGCCAATGACGCTTCCATCATCCAGCGATTGGTGACACGAGGTTTCGTCACAGGCAATCTAAAGCCAGGATTCCCTGCCGAAAGCATCTGCGACCCAGACAACTTCGTAAGCCTTCTCTACTACTTCGGCATGGTAACCATAGACGGCACATACAAAGGCGAGACTAAGTTTGTCATTCCCAACGAAGTGGTGAGAGAACAAATCTTCAAGTATCTGCTTGACACATACAACGAGAACGATCTATCTTACAACACATACGACTTCGGAAAATTAGGAAGCAGATTAGCCTATCGAGGCGAATGGAAACCTTACTTCGAGTATATCGCCGACTGCATACATCGCTACTCTTCACAGAGAGACAAACAGAAGGGTGAGGCTTTCGTGCATGGTTTCACCCTGGCGCTTACCTGCATGACGCGTTTTTATCGTCCAATATCCGAAACAGACACAGAGGAAGGCTATGCCGACATATTCTTATGCCCCCTTCTCGACAACTTTAGAGATATGGAGCATAGTTATATTGTGGAACTGAAATATCTCAAAAGCAAGGATACTGAAGCCAAGGTAGAGCTGCTGAAGAAACAAGCAGCCGAACAGGTAAATCGCTATGCTGATACGGTAGTAGTAAGAGAAGCTGTCAAATGCACAAAACTGCACAAACTGGTAATTATTTTTAAGGGAACCAACATGGTGGTTTGTGAAGAGATAGAGAACAACGAATGATAAAACGAATGATAAAAGCATAAAAGAGGGTGTGTCATGAACTTATGACACACCCTCTTATCTTTTTTGCGGAAACCTTACCGATTTTACGTAAATAACGGAAACGTTTACGTAGATTTTAACACACCATATTTATTAAAAAAGCAAAAAAGATATTATCTTTGCACCGAAGAAATATATTTTTTTACTAATCTAACCAAATAAATGTATGTCTGGTAATTTAAAACAAATTAGAATTGCGTTGGTTAGCATCATGCTGTTTTTTGCAGCAAGCCTATCTGCGCAAACCGTAAAGGGTACAGTTATCGACAATACGGGAGAGCCAGTAATCGGCGCCTCTGTCTTCGAGCAGGGTGTGCAGAGCAATGGCGTTGCTACCGATATTGATGGTAATTTCACCTTAACATTGAAAGGCAACAGTAAGAAACTGAAGATCTCATACATCGGTATGAAGACTCAGATCGTAAATGTTGCAGGTAAATCAACCGTTTCCGTTAAGCTCGAGGACGAGTCCAACAGCCTCAACGACGTGGTCGTTATCGGTTACGGTACAGTAAAGAAGAAGGACTTGACCGGTTCTGTGTCATCCATTTCTTCTAAGGAAATCGCCAACGTTCCAGTTTCTAACGTCAGCGAGGCAATGACCGGTAAGTTGGCTGGTGTGAACATCACCACAACAGAAGGTTCACCTGATGCAGATGTGAAGATTCGTGTACGTGGTGGTGGTTCTTTGTCACAGGACAACTCTCCTCTTTACATTGTCGATGGCTTCCCTGTAAGCTCTATCAGCGATATCGCTCCCAGCGAAATTGCAACCATCGACGTATTGAAGGATGCCTCTTCTACAGCTATTTATGGTGCCCGTGGTGCTAATGGTGTTATCATCATTACTACCAAGAGTGGTTCTGAGGGCAAGACTCAGGTAAACTTCAATGCTTCTTACGGTTGGAAGAAGAACGCCAAGGAAATCGAAGTTCTCAATCCTTACGAATTCGTTCTCTACCAGTACGAGACAGCAAGCGCCAGCAACAACCTCAGCAACCTGGGTGGTACCAACTATGGTAACTTTGCTGACTATGACATCTGGAAGTCAAGAACTGGTCACAACTTCCAGGATGAGGTATTCGGCCGCACAGGTACACAGGCTATCTACAATGCCAACGTAAGTGGTGGTAGCAAGGACTTCAAGTACAATGTAAGTTATGCTCACAACCAGGAGAACAGTATCATGGAGAAGTCTGGCTACAACAAGGACAACATCGGTGCCAAGTTGCAGGCTAAGCTCAACAAGTGGCTTACCTTTGACTTCAATGCACGTATGGCATATCAGAAGATTAAGGGTCTTAGCGGTGGTGCTGACACCAACGACAGCAATGCAGCCAACTCAACAGTGGCTCAGACCATCACCTTCGCTCCTATTCAGGAGTTGGTAACTTCTGATGAAGACGAGGACAACTCAGCTTCTTCTCGCCGCTCACCAATGGAGCGTCTGGATGGTACTTACAAATTGCAGACACGTTTCCAGCAGAACTACAATGCAGCTCTTACATGGAAACCCTTCAAGCACTGGACAGCCAAAACTGAGTTTGGTTATGGCTGGAAATACTATGACACAGACCAGGCATGGACTGCTTTGGCTGTAAACAACTCTAAGTTTGGTCACAATGGTCGCCCTCAGGCTCAGTTTGTTCGCGATACATACAAGTCTTGGCGTAACGCCAACACTTTGACTTATGACAACAACAAGCTCTTCGGTGGTCGTGATCACCTGAACGTATTGATTGGTCATGAGTGGAGTTCTGATATGCAGACTACACGTACCAGCACATCAGTAGACTTCCCTGTAGATTTCACAATCGATCAGATTCTTTCTTTCACCAATACTGCAGAAAGCACTCTGGGTAACGAGGCTGACATCAAGGCTAAGGAAAATATGCTTTCTTTCTTCGGTCGTATCAACTACACCTTGGCTGACAAGTATTTGATGACCTTCACTCTTCGTGAGGATGGTTCTTCTAAGTTTGGCAAGGGAAACCGCTGGGGCTTGTTCCCATCATTGGCTTTGGCTTGGCGTCTGTCTGACGAGAAATTCATGAAGGGCGCTGACAAGTGGCTCTCTAACTTGAAACTTCGTCTTTCTTTGGGTACAGCCGGTAACAACCGCATCCCTTCTGGTATGCTTTCTCCTACTTATGGCGTGGCTGATGCTGCTGGAAAGCACCCAGGTTTCAATGAGGTGAACACAGGTATGCTCGAGACTTATAAGGCTAACGGCAAGACCGTTCTCTACAATCCTGAACTGAAGTGGGAAACCACAACAACCCGTAACTTAGGTATCGACTACGGATTCCTCCGTGGCCGCATCTATGGAACTTTGGATTTCTATTGGAATACTACCAAGAACTTGTTGATGCTTCAGACCTTGCCTTCTGCAACAGGTTATGAGCGTCAGTATCAGAACGTAGGTACTACATCCAACAAGGGTATCGAGTGGGCGCTGAACGCTGCTATCGTAGACAGCAAGAAGTTCAACCTCAACTTCAACTTCAACATTTCTTACAACAAGAACAAGATTGACAAGTTGGAAGGTGGCGAGCACTTTGAGACATCAAGCTGGGGCGGTACAAAGGTAACCAAGGGTAATGGTGACTTCCTGCTCGAGGAAGGTGGCCGCTTAGGTGAGCTTTGGGGCTACAAACAGCAAGGTTTCTATACAGTATTCGACCCTGCAACAGGCACTGGCGACCTCATCTATGATGGTGCAAAGTGGCGCTTGGCTACAGAGGCTGACGGTCATGTAGGTGGCGACGTAAAGAACAACTCTTATAAGAAATTTGGTGGCACACTGTATCCTGGTGGTGCCAAGGTAGAATGTGACGAGGAAGGCGAAGCCCTTTTCCAGCGCTTGGGCAATACTGTTCCTGAGGTAACTGGTGGTTTCGGATTTGATGGTATGTGGAAGACCAACTTCGGTAACTTCGACTTCAACATCTTCTGCAACTACTCTTTGGGTAACAAAATCTACAATGCCACAGCACAGGGTGCTTCTTTCTATAGCGGAACTTCTGCAGGTTGGAACATCATCAATGATTACAACTCTAACAACCGTTTCACATGGGTTGATCCAGCAAATGGTCTGAACCTCGGTCGTCCTTCAAGTTCTACAGTAACAACCTATGGCGGTGTAGAAGGCTTGATGAGCCGTCTGAACGAGATCAACGCCAATGCTACCGTATGGAACCCTGCAGCCAACAGCAATATGGTGATTCTTGATACCTATTTAGAGGATGCTTCTTTCTTGCGTATCAACAACATCACCGTTGGTTACACATTGCCAAAGAACTGGGTAAAGAAGGCATGGCTTGAGAGCGTTCGTGTTTACTTCACTGCTTACAACGTATACTGCTTCACCAACTATAGTGGTTACGACCCTGAGGTGGACACATCTTCCAAGGGCAATCCTATGACTCCAGGTATCGACTACGCAGCTTATCCAAAGAGCCGTTCATTCGTAGCTGGTATTAACGTGACATTCTAACTTAGACAAAGGAGAAAACAAAATATGAAAAAGATATTAGGAATAGCAGCACTCTCTATGGGTGTCATGCTGACAAGTTGCTCCGACTTCCTTGACCAGAAAGCAGATTCGGCTTTGGACCAGGAGAATGTGTTCAACTCAAGCTATTTCACAGGTCTTGAAATCAACAAGATTTATGGTGATTTCGGACAAGATAATATGTATGCCAATCGTATGACCATCTCATACGGCGCCAACACAGATACCGAGTTAATTGATGGTTTGGGTTCTACCTCAACATCTTCTAACGAGCGTGGTTACATGAACTATAATGGTACTGCTGATGGCTGGGCAAACTTGGGTACCTCATGGACCAACGTCTATGGGTGTATCGAGTATTGCAATAAAGCCATTGAGGGTATCCGCAACAGCTCTATAGCTGGAGAAACAGACATGAAGCGCTATTTGGGCGAAGTACTGACACTTCGTGCCATGCTGTACCTCGACTTGGTTCGTCTTTGGGGTGATGTGCCTTACAAGACTGCAGCTACCAAGCCAGACTTGAGCGATGCCTACGAGGGTAAGACCGACCGCGATGTAATTCTCGATGGTCTTCTCGTAGATTTGGAAGAGGCTTCCAACCTGCTCCCATGGGCAGGCACAGGCAACTATACTACAGAGCATGCTACCAAGGGTTATGCTGATGCTCTCTATGCACAGGTAGCCTTGACACGTGCAGGCTATGCCATCCGTGAAAGTGCGAAAGAAGGTTACGAGACTCTTCCAGAGTTCTCTGATCCTACTTATCCTACACAGCGTCCTGACGAAGCTACCCGTAAGACATATTACGAGAAGGCTTTGGCTAAATTGACTGAGATTATCAACAGTGGTAAACACAGCATGAACCCAAGTTTCAAGAACGAGTGGCAGCTTCTCTGTGCACGTCAGCTCGACCAGACTTACAGAGAGAACATCTTTGAGATTCCAATGTTGCTGAATGTTTCTGGTGAACTTGGTTATACCGTGGGTAAGCGTATCAAAGGTTCTACATCAGAATTTGGTAAGAAAGGAAACTCTTCTGGTAAGCTGAATACCACAGCCACCCTCCTCTACTCTTACGAGAAAGATGACACTCGTCGCAACGTAACCTGCTGCCCTGCACAGTATGGAGAATTAAATGGTCAAACCGTAGAAGGTTTTGGAGATGTGAAGCCAGACAAGCAGAGCATAAAGCCATTCAGTATCACCATTGGTAAATGGCGTCCTGAGTGGATGGGCGAAGAGTGGAAGACTGCTGCTAAGGCTTCAACTGATAAAGTTTGCACTGGTGTCAACGTAGTAAAAATGCGTTACTCACAGGTTCTTCTGATGTATGCAGAGGTCATGAACGAGTTGGCTGGTGCCAATGGCAACTATCAGGGCGATGCTGGCATGACAGCCCTTCAGGCTTTGGCTATGGTTCATAACCGTGGTGTGAAGGAAAGCAACAACGATACTTCTATCGACGGTGACTTCCTGCAGGCAGCTGCTAACCACAACAAGGAACAGTTCTTGAACGATATCGCTCAGGAGAATGCTTGGGAGTTGACTGGTGAGAATGCACGCAAGTGGGATCTCGTACGCTGGGGTATGCTGGCAAGCAAGATAGCAGAAGCTAAGGCTGAGTATGCTCAGAAATGTATGGAGTGGCCTGCCACCATCTACTTCAACTATACCGATGCCACACAGACTCGCATCGACGAGAGTTCTATTGCATGGTATGGTTTGGAGGATGGCAAGACTGCTGATGACTATACAGGCTCAGCTACAGGTTGCGGTTACAAAGACGAGGAAGCAAGAGACAAGTCTGACTCTGAGTATACCAAGAACTTGAAGACCATCAGTGCAGGTCTTGTAGGTACAACCATCGACGGAACTGTAGCTACACCAGACCATGGTGTGAAGAACCGTTATATCCTTCCTATCTACACCAAGACTATTGCTGACTCAAGAAACGCTTTGGCAAACTCTTATGGTTTCTAATCATTAACAAAAGACAACAATGAAAACATTAAAATATTCAGTTTGGGCCATCATGTTGCTCGCTGCAACATTGGTCTCTTGTACTGACAAGATGGACTGGGACATCGACCCAACCTTAGACCGCTGCTTTAGCGCAACATCTGTGTCAGTAGATCCAACAGACACTGAGGCTGAAGTCACTTTCGATGCCGGCATGATGAAGGCAAATGGTGCAGAGAAATTTGAGATTCAGATTACTACAGCAACCTTGGAAAACGACGAGGCATGGGACAACTCTGACGAGGTGCTTACCTTCGAGACTGAAGACAGTCCTTATACCATCACTGGTCTTATCGGCGATACAGAGTACTCTCTCCGTATGCGTGCACTTTCTTCTCAAAAGACTGCCAGCCACTGGGTACATTATGCTTCAAGCACAAAGACTACCTTCAAGACCAAGGCTGAACAGATTATGAATGCTGTAGCCAATGCTGATCGTGGCGAGGACTTCATCACCGTATCTTGGGATGCAAGCAAGACCGTTACCAAGTTGACGGTATCAGATGGTACAGAAGAGGAAGGTCAGGAGCCACGCACCATCGAGTTGGATGAAGAGGCAAAGGCTGCCGGCCGCTATACGATTACCGGCTTGACACCTTCTACCAACTACACCATTGCTATCTATTACAATGACACAAAGCGTGGTTCTGTCAACGCAAGCACTGCTGCATCTATGCCTGCCGGTGACGAGAAGGTAGAGTTGGATCCATCTATCTCTACTATCAACAACGACGTGATTGCTGACATTGTAAAGGCTGCACAGGAGAAAACTGGCAAGACCAATGTTGCTATTACTATTGGTTTGCAGGCAGGCAAGGAATATACTATGGTTTCTACTGCTGAGGATGGTACTGATGCCAACGTTAAGATTCCTGAGGGTGCCTCTGTTACATTCTTCGGTTTGGCTGGCGAAAGTAAACCTATTATGAATTGGAAGAAGTGCTTAGACATCGCTGGCTCTCACGCTTTCATCCGTTTCCAGAACGTAAGCATGAAGGATACTGGTTGCCAGTACCTCATCAACCAGGACAAGGATGCTGCTGTAGGTGAGTTGTCATTCACAGATTGTACTTTCTCTGGCTTCGAGAGCTCTGTATTCCGTACAAAGGGTGGTGTAGTAAGTGTTGACAAGATTACTGTTGACAACTGCGTAATGACAGACATGTCTACTGGTGGTGGTTATCCTGTATTCTATATCGGTACAGCCACTACAACTATTGGTCAGTTGGAGTTGAAGAATTCTACATTCGATACAACAAGCCACAACTTCATCCAGTTGAAGGCTGCTATCTCTGGCGGCGTGACTATCAGCGACTGTACCTTCTATAACAACGTTACTGGAAGTAAGTATTTCATGGATTCAAATAACCTTAAAACAGACTTGACTATCATCAGAACTGTTCTTGGTATGTCCATGGATACTGCAGCAAAAGGTGTCCGCACTACAGGTTCTATTGTTATCAACGAATCAATGCGTTCAAAGGATTGTGTTTACGCTTCTAACGACATCAAGGAGTTCACAGTGGGTAGCTTGACATCAGATGAGATCTTCACTGATCCTGCCAACCACAACTTCACAATGAAGATTGACGACCGTATCGGTGACCCACGCTGGTACAAAGCAGAATAAGCAAATAGCAAGCATCCACAAGATGCTTCGCTATAACAAACTATAAAGGAAGTGCAATGCTCACATCGGGCATTGCACTTTTTTATTATTTCACTTGGAAGTTATCAAGAAAAAATGTATCTTTGCAGCGAGGTATTAAAATAGTTAAGATATGGCAAGATACATCAACCCTTTCTCAGACTGGTCGTTCAAGAGAATCTTCGGTCAAGAATACAGCAAAGACTTGCTGATAGAATTCTTAAACCAACTTCTCTTAGGAGAACAACACATTACTAATGTCAAGTTTAAGGACAAGGAAATGTTGCCGGAAACAAAAGACCAAAGAGGAATCATATACGATGTTTTTTGTACAACTGACACTGGCGAGCACATTATCGTCGAGATGCAAAACAAAAGTCAGGCTTATTTCATAGACCGCTCTCTGTTTTATGCTTCTAAAACGATAGTTGACCAAGGCGTAAAAGGACAATGGGACTACCATCTTACTCCTGTTTACGTAATCTGCTTCATGAACTTCGATGTAGACGAAAATACACCTAAGAAGTTTAGAACAGACGTTGTGCTCGCAGACAAAGAAAGCGGAGAAGTTTATTCTAACAAAATCCGTTTCATCTACTTGGTGATGCCCCTTTTCAAAAAGAAAGAAGAGGAGTGTAATACGTTTTTAGATTGTTGGATTTATAATTTGAAGCATATGGAGACTTTAGAGAAAATGCCTTTCGAGGCTCAGCACAAAATATTCAAGAGACTGGCAGAAATAGCAGACTCAAAGACCCTGACAAAAGAAGAGCAGGAGAAATACGACAACAGCATGATGGTCATGTGGGACAATTATGCAGTATATAAGCATGCAGAGGAAAAAGGAATAATAAAAGGAGAAGCAAAAGGAAGAGCTGAAGGAAGAGTGGAAGGAAGAGCTGAAGGAAGAGCTGAAGGAAGAGCTGAAGGAGAAAAAGAAAAAGCCAAAGAAATCGCCCTCAAGCTTCTTACTTTAAATACACCAATTGACATCATTTTCCAATCCACAGGTTTATCTATAGAGGAAATCAAGAAATTAAAATCATAAGCGCATAGGAAGTGCAATGCTCACATCGGGCATTGCACTTTTTTATTTCATTACCACTCCCCTACTTCCAAAGAACAAGACTGTCTCGTAGATTCATCGAAGAGGAAGTGAACATAAAAGTATTCCTTATACGTAATCGTTTTCGTATAATTTTCTGAGGTTTACACCTTATTATATATAGAATAATTGTAATTTTGCAATATAATAAATATAAGCCTAATTTATGAACAAGACTTTTTTCAAAAACATGGTGCTTGCAGCACTTATGACATTACCCGTACTCGCAAAGGCACAGACTTTTGCGGGAATCACCGTTGAGCAAAATGCTCAGAACACTCCTGAGGGATGGACAGCAGTTGAGTTACCACAATTGCCAGCCATCACATCAGCAAATACATTTAACATCACTAACTACGGTGCCTCAACATCGGCAGCAGACAACACCAAGGCTATTCAGAGAGCCCTTGATGCTGTTCCTACTACTGGCGGTATGGTGGTAATACCTGCAGGTACGTGGATGTTTGGCAGCACAGACCAGATGACAAGTAAGACCGAGTTACTCAGCATCAAGTCTAAGACCGTACTCCACCTTTGCGCAGGTGCTACCCTGAAGCTCGTAGAATACGGCAAGGCTCCTAACAACAAGACAGTATTCATCGGTTGTAAGAACAAGGGCAAGAATGTTACCGATGTTGTTATCGAGGGTGAAGGCGAGACTTCTATCATCGACGGCCAGGGCGCACGCTGGTGGCTGGCAAAAGAGCAAAGCGAGACCTTCAACCCTGGTGCGATGATACGCTTCGAACAGGGTCAGCGTTTCTTGCTCCGCAACTTCAAAATTCAGAATACTCCAGGTGTGAACATCACCATCAGTAATAGCGGTAAGGCAAGTCATGCTACTATTCATGGCGTAACCATCAGCGAACCTGCTTCAGAAGCAGGAAAGGGCAAGGCATCTCATAACACGGATGGTGTCTCTATCTGGGGTCCATACGTCAACATCTACAACTGTAATATCAGCAATGGTGACGATAATGTAGTTTGCGACAATGACGCACAGTACATCCATGTATGGAACTGCGACTTCGGAACAGGCCATGGTGCTTCTATCGGTAGCTATACTAAGAACATCAAGCATGTATGGTTCGATAACATCACCATGAATGGTACCACAGCTGGTATCCGTATGAAGACTGGTATCAATAGTGATGGTACTCTCCGTGGCGGTGGTGAGGAAGACTGGAAGTTTACTAACTTCACTATGACCAAGGTTAAGAACCCACTCTCTATCGACTGCTTCTACGACAAAAACTACAATAGCGATCCTGCGGTAGACAAGGCTAACGCAAGAGCATTGGATAGCACTACCCCAACCTATAATGGTATTTATCTGCAGAATGTGAAGACAACAGATGTTTGCGATGGCAACGCTATCTTCTTTGTTGGTCGCCCTGAGAGCCACATCAAGAACGTGACACTCGACAACGTACAGATATCAGCCAAGAAGGGTATAGACATCCGCTTCGTAGATAATCTCGTGTTCAAGAATGGATCAAAGATTACAGTTAGCAGTGGTGCTATGTGGCTAAAGAAGTTTGACTCCACCTACGAGGATCAGTGCAACGCCACATCGACAGGTACTATAGAAACAGATCCTAATGGAGTTTATACTTTGAATAATAAAACTCTGACTGACAAGGTAGCAGGTACTTTCAATAATGGCTTCTCTATCTCTAACGAGAAAGGCAAGAAATATGATGTTGGCTCAGGAACTAACTATATCAAGTACAGTGCCAATCAATATACCATCATCATTCCTGATGGCATCAAGATTGTCAAGATGGATATAGAGGGCAATGACAATTATACAGATGCAGACGCATACATTGGTGAGATTAACGGCAAGAGCTACGATGCTACTACTTATATCTTCCCTAAGGACAAGAGCGTAAAGAAATATACTGTAGAGTTTGATTCTCCTGTAGAGCACACGTTGACCTTCACACCGAAAGTAAAACAATGCATCTTGGCATTTACTCTTTACACTGATGCCACAAGCTCTATAGCTGGTATCACGGTGGATAATAAGCTTATGGCAGACACCAACATCTATGACCTCAGCGGCCGTGTTGTAGCACAAAAAGGTTCCGAAGGTCTAAAGAAAGGTATCTATATCTTTAACAACAAGAAATTCGTTGTGAAGTAACCTACTCTCTGTACACTACAGGCTAATCACCTGTCAATATAGAATATGTGACGGTAAAAACATACCAATTTATTTTTTCACCGTCACTAAACACAAAAAGGCAATCTGTCAAACAGCAGATTGCCTTTTTTATATTTTTATAGGATTATACTATTATTTCTTTTCTGTAGTTTCAGCCTTAGTGGCAGCTTTCTTGGCAGGAGCCTTCTTAGCTGCAGCAGGAGCCTTAGTAGCTGCCTTCTTGGCAGGAGCCTTGGCTGCAGTAGCAGGCTTCTTGGCAGCAGGCTTCTTCTCGGCACGGAGTTTTTCTGCCTCTTTCTCTATCTTCTCGAGCTTAGCCTGCAGACGGACAATCTCCTTGTCCTTTACCTCGATTTCCTCATCCTGATTCTTGATGGTGGTGAGAAGGCCCTCCAGCTGATCGTTATCCACATCAGAAGGATACAAGTCGTTGACACGATTGAGGAAGTCGCCAAGAATATTCATATAGTTGGTGAAAGCATCGAAAGGATCGCTGTAGATACCACGGTCAAGACCTACATTGCTTGGTTTGGTGGTCATAAAGCGGAAGTTGTTGCTTGCCTGCAGGTAATCCCAGTCCTGATTGATACGTGGATCGTTGGCAATGCGGACACGGTCGGCAACACTATAAAGTTTGTTGAAAGCCTCACGCTGCATAGAGTTACCCAACCATGTGCTGACATCGCGCTCCTCGTCTACCCAACTCAGGGTATCAGGAACATTCAACTCGCCTACCGATTTCATCTTCTTGCAAATCTCGATAGGAGTAGAGAAGGTGATGCCCTTCTCCTTGGCGCAAGCTGGCAGAGCCTTCAGAAACTCCAGAATGTTGCTTGACAAGGGCTGGGCAATACCGAGAGCAGACAGCTCCATGAAGATATTGATTACCTGCTCCTCTTGAGGCAGGGCAGCAATCTGATTGATATAGTTGTCGGCGAAGAGAGGATAGCCGTCCCAGTTGCTGTTGTTGAAACGCAGAGAGACATCATCGCTCAGGCGCACATCACGCAGCAAGAGCTTGAGCTTTGGAGCCAGGGCGCAGTTGTAAACATAGTGAGGAGACTTCCATCCCAACACATGCTTGGCACCCTCGGTAAGCATACCGGCAAAGCCCATCTGTGATGCCTGCAAACCAATATCATCGCTATAGATGAGCGAAGAGTTGCGCAACACCTGTGGCTTCTTGCCAAAGTATTCCTCCATCTTGGCAGCCTGACGCTTCACCTCGGCAGCAAAGCTCTCCTCATTGACGAGAGAGGCCAAGCCATGAGAGTAAGGTTCGGCAAGGAACTCTACACAACCTGTCTTGTTGAGGTCCTGCAACTTCTCCAACACCTGTGGTGCATGAAGCTCCAACTGCTCCATACCCACACCAGAGATAGAGAAAGCCACCTTGAAATACTGTCCGTTGGCCTTGATCATATCCTCAAGCGCTGTGAGGGCTGGCATATAAGAACGCTCAGCAATGTCACTGATACTACGCTCGTTCTCATAGTCATCGTAGTAATAATGGTCGGTACCGATATCGAAGAAACGATACCTCTTCAGATGGATGATCTGATGTATTTCGAAATATAAACAAATTGTCTTCATAAAAAATTAAAATTTGAACGTTTAACTTCACTCTTCACTTCACACCTACTTCCACCCCAGTGTCTTGAGGTAAAGGTCCTTGATGCGTGCTCCCACCTTCTCCCAGGTTATCTGGTCGACCTCATTTTTGCCTTCCACAGACAGATAGTCGAAGAGACTCTCATTGTGGCAAATGCTATAGATGGCATCAGCCAGAGCATGAATGTCCCAGTAGTCTACCTTGATACAGTTGGTCAGGATTTCACCACAACCACTCTGCTTGGAGATAATCGTAGGCGTGCCACACTGCATGGCCTCCAAAGGAGAGATACCAAAAGGCTCGCTCACCGAAGGCATGACATAGACATCAGAGTCTTTCAGGCACTCATACACCTGCTTGCCACGCATGAATCCCGGGAAGTGGAAACGGTCGGCAATGCCACGCTCTGCAGCGAGATAAATCATCTGATTCATCATATCGCCGGAACCAGCCATACAGAAACGCACATTGCGAGTACGATGCAACACCATATTGGCAGCCTCGACAAAGTATTCCGGACCTTTCTGCATAGTGATACGTCCCAAGAAGGTTACCACCTTCTCCTTGCCCTTATGGTCGGGACGAGGAATGTCCTGCCACTCCTGCTTCAATGGATAAACAGCATTGTGCATGGCAAAACACTTGCGTGGGTCCTGATGATACTGATTGATGACTGTCTGACGGGTAAGCTCTGACACACACATGATGCAATCGGCATTGTCCATACCATCCTTCTCGATAGAATAAACAGTAGGGTTCACCTTGCCACGGCTTCGGTCGAAGTCGGTGGCATGCACGTGGATGCACAGAGGCTTTCCACTCACCTTCTTGGCGTGGATACCTGCGGGGAAGGTAAGCCAGTCGTGAGCATGAATGATGTCGAACTCCTCAGAACGAGCCACCACTCCTGCAATGACAGAATAGTTATTGATTTCATCGTGAAGGTTGGAAGGATATCCACCAGCAAAGCCCATACAGCCGAGATCATTGACATTCATATAATTGAAGTCGGCATAGATATGATCACGATAACGGAAATAGTCATTAGGGTCCATGATGTTACCCACACGCTGCTTCACATAGTCATAGTTGACATCGCGCCAGGCTATAGGCACACAGTTCATGGCTACAATTTTAGCGGCACTGCGGTCTTCATCACCAAAAGGATGAGGCAGACAGAGAGTGATATCCACATCGCCCTGAGCATGCAATCCCTGTGAAATACCAAAATTGGCAGTAGCCAAGCCACCAAATACATGAGGAGGATACTCCCATCCAAACATTAATACTTTCATATTGCAGTCCTCCTTATTTAATATTGATATTTTTCAAGTAGTTCGAGCGCACGCAGAATCTCTGCCACATTCATGGCAAAGGAGATAGCACCTCGCCCAGTAAATGGAGGGTTGCCATCGAAGAGCTCGCTGATAGTGCCCAAACAATGGCATGACATCTCATCGTCATAGCCCACCATCTGGCGCTCAATGAAGCTCAGACGTGTACGCTTATACATCTTCAGACTTGCCTCCATATAGAAGCCACCCAGCCATGGCCATGCTGTACCCTGATGATAAGCATAGTCGCGCTGGCTCTGCGGACCTACATAGACAGGGTTGTATCCGCCACTCTTTGGTGAGAGTGAACGCAGGCCCTTAGGTGTAAGAAGCTCTCGGGTACAGATGTCGAGCACACGCTTCTTCTGGTCCTGCGACAATGGAGAGTAGTCGAAGGCTACAGGGAATATCATATTGGGACGAACACTCCAGTCGATCATCTTGCCGTCAACATAGTCGTAGAGATAACCATACTCGTTGAGGAAAGTGTCGAGGAACGACTGCTTAGCAAGTTCGGCAGCCTCGAGGAGCTGCTGCTGATCTTTCTCCTTGCCTGCCAACTCGCACAGAGAGGCACAGAAGCAAAGGGCATTATACCACAAGGCATTAAACTCGACGATGTATCCCGTACGGGGAACAACAGGATGCCCGTTGGCAGTGGAGTTCATCCATGTCACAGCCTTGTCCTTTCCGTCGGTGTAAAGAAGTCCATTGGGCATCAGCTTCAGGTTGGGGTGATGATTACACTTCACGTACATCACTACGTCCTTGATAAACTTGCCGTACTTCTTGAGGCAGGCTTCCTTGCCCTTCTCCTTGGCATACTGCTGCAAAGCCCATACTGCCCACAAAGGCACATCGGGCTGGTCAATCTCTGCAATATGTACGGTGACAGGCTTGCCCTCCATGAACTCGTAATATCCCTTCATAGCGGTCTTCATCACCAACTCGAAGTAGTCGTCTTCCTCGATGGAGAGTGTCAGACCAGGCAAAGAGATGAACGTGTCGCGGGCACGGCACTTGAACCAAGGATAACCGGCAATGATGTATCTGTCGTCGTTGCTTTCGCGACGATGGAACTGATGGGCTGCATTGACCAGACAATGGAAGAAATTGTCGCGTGGCGCACGCTCATTCACTTCCTTGTCGAAGAGTGCCTTCAGACTGCGCGATTTGATTTCGGATGTGGAAGCGGCAAAGACGATGGTCTCACCCTTCTTGATGTTCATCTCGAAATAGCCGGGAACATAGAGGTCCTCATTGGAAGCATAGCCGCGCTCCTGCTCCTTAGGATACTCCACACCACGATACCAGTCGGGCTGGAAGATGAAATTATTCTTCTTGGAGAACTGCATGAACAGGTCAGGATAACCGGCATACATACATGTCTTGATGCCATTGTCGACCTCAGCATAATCTCTTGAAGCAGTTGCATTCTCGTGAGTAAACTGTCTCACGCTGCGGAATGCAAGGAAAGGACGGAACCTCAGTGTAGTGGCAGAATGTCCATCCACCAAGGTGTAACGCAATAAAATACGATTCTCGTAATGCTGGAACACCACTTCCTTCTTCAGAATGACGCCTCCCACACGATACAACGTGGTAGGAACCTTATCACAATCGAATTCGCGGATGTACTTGTGTCCCATCGGATTGTAGTTGTTGCCTTGATACTTGTGCAGTCCAAGATTGAATTCAGCGCCATGCTGAATCACCGTAACATCGAGCGAGCTCAGGAGCACATGGTTGTCATCGTCCAGTTCAGGAACCGGCACAACCAATAGACCATGATACTTGCGGGTATTACAGTCCACAATCGTAGAGCACGAATAAGCACCAGAGCGGTTGGTACGCAACAACTCCTTGGGCAATGACTCTTGAAGGTTAGTCATCAGGGCCTTTTCGAATTTTAGATAACTCATAGATCTATATTAAGGTTTTAGTTTTTAATACATTACTTTAGCTTGGTTCAAAGGTAACGATTTTTTGTTGTATAACAAAGTTTTTTCGGATAAAAATAGTTGAAATTTTGCTTTATCATGTTTTTTTAGCCAAATCAACTTACTTTTTGAGCAAAACAGCATGTTGACAACCCCCAGACTGGCAGCCGTCAACCACTTTATACGAAAAAAGAGGAGCAAGTTGCCCGCTCCTCTTATCAGGCAGGAATCAGGAAATTGATGACCTCCTGCTCTACCGTTATCTTATAGCTACCCTTAGGGGTGTTCATCAGACGGCCATCCACACCGATGAGGGCATGCGAAGCCTCCTTCACCTCCACCTCACGGGTACGGTAAGGATGCACACTGCGATGGTTGAGGAACTTACCACGCACAAAGAGATAGAATCCCTCGAAGAGCTGTGTGATCTGCGGATGATACACCACCGACACATCGAGCAGTCCGTTATAGGGCACGGCGTTAGGTGTCTGCCCATATCCTGAGGCATTGCCTATGCACATGGTCATCACCCTGCGCTGTATCTCATCCTCATTGATCTTGACATGCATTTTGTAGTCGAGGCGCTGGAAAATCATGAGCACAAAAGAAGAGATGAACGAAAGTGTGCGGGAACCCAGGAAGTGATGGGTCTTGCGGCGCAGATTCATGATAGCGGCAATCAAGCCCACGTTGATGCAGTTCAGGAAGTAACGATGGCACTTCTCTTCGCGCTTGTTCGTATAACGGATACAACCCAAGTCGATTTTCCTGATACGGCGCTGTTTCAGCCATTTGATAGTCTGCTCATAATCGCTGTCGGAGAATCCCCAGAAATGGGCGAAGTCGTTCATCATGCCATGAGGGATTACGCCAAGGGCTATCCCTTCACGAGTAGCCTTGTCTACCTGCATCAGACAGTTGACGGCATCATTGAGTGCAGAGTCGCCTCCCACAATGACTATTGTCTTATAGCCATTGTTGATAAACATCTTCACCAACCGTTCCACACTTTTCTGGTTCTCACTCTGCACAAAGTCGTAGTCGACATGCTGCTGGCGCAACACCTTCTCTATCTTGAGCCAGCGTTTTCCTTCACGCCACCCGTTACGGGGGCAATAGAGCAATCCCCACTTGTTTTCATTAACCGCCATGATCTATATTTTGTTTTTTTTATTTCAAGATTTACCTGTCCACGCCGCCTGTCAACTCGAATATCTGTTCCACCTTATCTGCCATGGGCTGCAAGGCGTCCACCCAATGTATGGTAAAGCCTCTGCGCTCCATGCCGCGGAACCATGTCATCTGTCGCTTGGCAAACTGATGTATGGCTATCTCCAAGCCACGGAACATCTCATCGTAGGAAGTCTTACCTATCGCGTATTCGGTGACAAACTTGTATTCCAAGCCGTAGTATATCAAGTCTTCAGCAGGAATGCCCCTGTCGAGAAGCGATTTGATTTCATCGACCATACCTTCGTCGAGACGTTGCCTCAGTCGGCGTGTTATCTTCTCACGACGAGCCTCACGGTCGATGCTCACACCGATAATCAAGGAGTCAACCGATGGCAGCTCCCTCTCGGGCATGGGATGCTCGGCATTATAAGTCTCAATCTCTATGGCACGTATAGCACGCTGGGCTGTATCGACATCGGTGCGGTTGTGCATATGCGAGCCATTCCTTGCCTTGAGCTGTTGCAGCATCTCTGTAAGCTCAGCCAGGCTCTTGTCGGCAAGACGCTCACGAAGCTCAGGGTTCTGAGGCACAGGCGAGAGATGATAGCCCTTGAGCACGGACTCAATATAAAGTCCCGTTCCGCCACAAAGGATGGGCAACCTCCCCCTTCTAAGAACATCCTGATAGGCATCATAGAAGTCTTGCTGATACTGAAAGAGGTTGTACTTGGTTCCTGGCTCGCAGATATCTATGAGATGATAGGGAATCTGCTTGTCCCCTACTGTATAGTCGGCCAGATCCTTGCCCGTTCCTATATCCATTCCGCGATACACCTGTCGGCTGTCAGCACTGATAATCTCGGCTTCCATCCCGTCCATACGCGAAGGAAAGGCAGCAGCCAAGGCAGCAGCAAGACTGGTCTTTCCGCTTGCCGTAGGACCCAATATCGTTATCATCGTCTGTTTCATGGTGGCAAAGATACAAAAATTTCTGATATAGGTAAACAAAGAAAGCGAAAAAAAGAAGTTTAGCATCACTTAAAGACCCGAAATAAGGTTTCATACGGGTGCTAAACGCAAAAAAACGCAAAAAAGCCTGGCATTTTGCAATGCCAGGCCTATAATATTGTTGAATATCGCTTCTGCGGTATTACTTCAACTCAGCGAGGTACTTGATAGTACGAACCATCTGAGAAGTATAAGAGTTCTCATTGTCGTACCAAGAAACAACCTGTACCTGATATGTATCGTCGTCGATCTTGCTAACCATTGTCTGAGTAGCATCGAAGAGAGAACCGTAACGCATACCGATGATATCAGAAGATACGATCAGATCCTCGTTGTAACCGAAGCTCTCGTTAGAAGCAGCCTTCATAGCAGCGTTGATACCCTCAACAGTTACGTCCTTACCCTTAACAACAGCTACGAGGATTGTTGTAGAACCTGTTGGAGTTGGAACGCGCTGTGCAGAACCGATCAACTTACCGTTCAACTCAGGAATTACGAGACCGATAGCCTTAGCAGCACCTGTTGAGTTAGGAACGATGTTCTGAGCACCTGCACGTGAACGACGGAGGTCACCCTTACGCTGAGGACCGTCGAGAATCATCTGGTCACCTGTGTAAGCGTGGATAGTAGACATAATACCAGACTGGATAGCTGCGTACTTGTTCAAAGTGTCAGCCATAGGAGCCAAGCAGTTAGTTGTACAAGAAGCTGCAGAGATAACTGTATCGGCTGGAGTCAAAGTCTTGTGGTTTGTGTTGTAAACGATAGTAGGAAGATCGTTACCTGCAGGAGCAGAGATAACTACCTTCTTAGCACCTGCTGTAAGGTGAGCAGAAGCCTTCTCCTTAGATGTATAGAAACCAGTGCACTCGAGTACTACGTCAACACCAAGCTCACCCCAAGGAAGCTCAGCTGCGTTTGGCTTAGCATAGATAGTGATTTCCTTACCGTCAACGATGATAGAGTTGTCTGTTGCCTCTACAGTGTGCTTGCCCTCACCGTACTTGCCAGCGAAGCCACCCTGAGCTGTATCATACTTAAGAAGGTGAGCCAACATTTTTGGAGATGTAAGGTCGTTGATAGCAACTACCTCATAACCCTCTGCCTCAAACATCTGACGGAAAGCCAGACGACCGATACGGCCGAAGCCGTTAATAGCAACTTTTGTCATTTTGTTTAATATTTAAATTAATGGTTGAAAATAATTTTTACCTTAATAAGCCTCGAAGCACTTGCCAATGAGCTGAAACATTCAAAAAGCAATACTTTTGAGCATTTTTTTTTCTTATCGAGCGCAAAGTTACTAATTTTTTTCTAACTTTGCACACGAATTGAGTATTAAATTATTTAAAAAAGACTGCATGTTGCAGAATATCGTAGTCTTTTCATGCCTTAAGGGGCCATACTGACAACTCCATATTGCAAAATAAAAAGTATGAATGCGTGACTGCAGTTGCAGCAGCCCCTATATATAATAAGGTGTATATGTCAAACTTAAAATAATAAAAAGAAAAGATGAGTAAATTTCTGAGTGAATTCAAGCAATTCGCCATGCGTGGCAATGTGCTCGATATGGCTGTCGGTGTCATCATTGGTGGTGCCTTTGGCAAAATCGTCAGTTCGGTGGTAGACGATATCATCATGCCTCCTATAGGATGGATTATCGGTGGAGTCAACTTCTCGGAACTGAAGATTTCACTTCCTACCGTGGAAGTAGCCGGCGAGAAACTGCCTGCTGCCACCATCAACTATGGCAACTTCCTGCAGACCTGCCTCGACTTCTTCATCGTGGCTTTCTGTATCTTCATGCTGATCAAACTGGTCAATAAGTTTGCCAAGAAGAAGGAGGAAGAGCCCAAGCCAGAGCCTAAGCCTACGGCAGAGGAAAAACTCCTTACCGAAATTCGCGACTTGTTGAAGAACAAGTAACATTCATATTCTATCGGGCGTGGGGCGGCAGAGTTTCGCTATGACGAAAAGACTCTGCAGAACCTACGCTATTATTGCACCTTAGTGACGATTAAAGAGACATACCCGCTTTCATATTTTCACCGTCACCCAACAGTAACCAAAGAGATGAACAGCCAGCAAGCTACAGACAAGTTGACAAGAAAAGGCATCAAACCCACAGCCAACAGGATATTGGTGTATAAGGCTTTGCTCAGTCATTCTGCCCCGATGAGCCTTGGCGACATAGAAACCTTGATGCCATCGATGGACAAATCGAGCATATTCCGTACACTCACCTTGTTCCTGGAGCATGATGTGGTGCATGCCTTTGAGGACGGACGTGGCATACTCAACTACGAACTGTGCGAGGAAGAGGGCAAGTGCGACCATCATGACGGACATATCCACTTCTACTGCGAGACGTGCCAGCGCTCTTTCTGTCTGGACGACATCCATATTCCAAGTTTCGAACTGCCCGAAGGATTCTGTCCTCATTCCGTTTCCTTTGTCATCAAAGGCGAATGCCCCGAATGTAAGAGAAAAAAATCATCCCCACTCCATAGAACATAACAATATAAAGTCTTTCACCACACGGGTATATTCCTCATGATGATCGCGGTAAGCCATGGCATGTTCTGAGCCTTTGGCGATAAAAATAGCCTTGCGCCCTCTCTCCTTTGCATCGTACAGGGGGTGAAGCATGGCATAAGGCACAAAGGCATCCTTGTCGCCATGGATAAAGAGCATCGGTTTGGTACTCTTACGGACTTGGGATATCTGCTGAGCCTCAGCAAACGACCAGCCATACTTGTGCAGGCAGAGCGCGGAAGTGGTGTTCATCAAAGGGAAAGCTGGCAAGCCAAACTGGTCTTTGAGCTGAGCGGCAAATTCGTCCCACACACTGGTATAACCGCAATCCTCCACAAAGCACTTCACATATCCCGGAGTCTTCTCGCCCGCAACAGCCATCGTAGTAGCTGCACCCATCGATATGCCATGAATCACCTGCCACGTATTCTTCACTCTTCGTTCTTTACTCTTCACTTTAAATATCTCATGGGCTACTTGCGACCATCTGATGACGTCCCATCGGTCTTTCCACCCCATTTGTATATGACTGCCCTCGCTCTTGCCATGTCCATACAGATCGGGAAGGAGCACATTATACCCCATATCATGATTATAGAGATAGGCGATGTGGAGCATTCCCTCGGCACGCACCTTGTAGCCATGAACCACAATGGCTGTTCTGTCAGTAGACTTGGGGGCATAGAGATAAAGGGCATGAGCCTTATAGCCCGAAGGCATCAGCAGGAAGGTGTCTTTCACGCAATGATGCTGATACACTGAGTCCATCCAGACCGAAATCCAGGGACACTCACTCTTTATTCTCGTCTTCCAATGCTCGGCTGTCATCCGCTCTTCCTTCGGATAGCTGAGCGAGTAAGCGAGCATATAGCTGCTTACTCCATACAAACTTGCTGCCACAAGCACAACAATGCCCAAGACTACACCTATTATTATATGAAACTTTCTTTTCTTCATATCTTCCCTTCATTCGTTTTCCAATACTGCAAAATTACTCAAAAAAACAAAGAGAACAAAACATAAAAGCATATTTTAACTGAACTTTCACAAATGCCATACTTGTGTCAGCAGCCTTGAATTCCTATAAAACGTTCACTTAATACTGAGAAAATCTTTCTCTTATACTATATAAATGTTCTGTTTACCCCATAAAAGTTCTATTCAAAGCCTTTGAATGTGCGTTCAAAGCCTTTGAATGTGCGTTCAGAGCCTTTGAATGTGTGTTCAGAGACTTTGAATGTACGTTCAGAGGCTTTGAACGGAGATTTCATTAGAGAGAAAAAACAATTTTATCACTATCTGAAGACATTTGTTGTGGTAACAAAGTAACTACTTGTGGCAGTAAGGGATGCTGAACAGTTGGAAATTCAACAAGAAGATAAATTGTCAGACAAATGTCAGACTATTTTTTGGGCACATTCAAGCCTTTGTCATACTTTTGCAGTCATCAAACATTCAAAGCAACAGTTTACCCATAAAAAAGCAAACGTATGAAAAAGATTTTCTTCATCATCATCGCAGTCATCGCCATCATCTTATTTTTCAATATGTATGGCACCTTTGCTTACCAAAGCAATCAGTCGAAACCGTACATAGACTTCAAGAAAAAGATAGACATCAGTCAGCTGTTCGATTATCGCGACCCTACCTATGGCTATACCATCAGCTTTCCCGATTTCTTCGAACATGAGGACACATCGCTCAGCAACTATCAAAGCTATGCCAGGTTCAGCTATACCGACCGCACCAATGTAGTGTTGGAAAGTTATGTAACGAAGAATCATTGCACATCATTACAGACATGTGCCGACTCATTGGCGACAAAGCTTCATGCCACAAAAACTATGAACAGGGACTCATCATTTCTGCTTGCAGGTCCGGTATACGAAAACGGAGTACGCATGAAGGGATACAGTCATTACGACAAATTCATCAAGAGTGGCAAACTCCTCTTCGTCTACTCGCTCACCTATCCCGACGATTACAAACCTGCCATGTCTAAACTGTTCCATCTGATAGAAAACTGGAAAATCGTCGGGGCATATTGATGTTTTTCGGCAACAAGATGTCGTTTACACAAAAAAACTTTGTACATTTGCAACTCATAAAGACAAACCTTCCCTTTATAAAGACAATATGACAAAGAAAGCAATCGTTATGGGCGCCACATCGGGCATCGGAATGGAAGTGGCAAAACTGCTTGCCGCCAAAGGATGGCAAGTGGGAATAGCCGGAAGAAGAACAGAAAGGCTACAGGCACTGATGACTGACGGCATCGCCTGCTATCAGCAGATAGATGTCACATCAGCCGATGCTCCTCACCTACTGCAACAACTCATCGACAAGTTGGGAGGCATGGACCTGTATTTTCACAGTTCCGGAATAGGATGGCAGAACAATCAGCTCGACATAGAGAAAGAACTGAAGACGGTGGAAACGAACGGAATGGGATTCACAAGAATGGTAGACACCGCATTCAACTGGTTTGCTGCCCACACCACAAAAACCGAAAATAAACATACATATCGCATTGCCTGCATCACATCCATAGCAGGAACAAAAGGACTTGGTGCTGCCCCAGCCTATTCTGCCACCAAACGATTCCAAAACCACTACTTGGAATGCCTTGCCCAGCAAGCACGTATGCGCCAGCTTCCCATCTCGATAACAGACCTACGGCCAGGATTTGTAGCAACCGACCTGATTGCAGGCAGCAGATATCCGCTACAGCTAAGAGCAGAAGAAGTGGCAAGGCACATCGTACATGCCATTGAGAAAGGGAAAGAAGTAAAAGTCATAGACTGGCGGTACGCCATCCTCGTCTTCTTCTGGCGTCACATACCAAGATGGCTGTGGACAAGGTTGAAAATCTCTCAATAATATGGGTCAAAAAAAATCCCTCCTTCAGGCATGATACCCGAAGGAGGGATTTATAGTATAGATGGCAGGAATCTGCTTTTCTAATCTTTACCCGCGAAGAAATCATCACGGGGAGAAAGCCTTACTCCCACTCGATTGTCGAAGGTGGTTTTGAAGAGATGTCGTAGCAAACGCGGTTCACACCCTTCACCTTGTTAATAATCTCGTTGCTAACCTTTGCCATGAAGTCGTAAGGCAGATGTGCCCAGTCGGCTGTCATCGCATCGGTACTGGTCACAGCACGCAGAGCCACAGGATGCTCGTATGTACGCTCGTCACCCATCACTCCTACCGAACGGACAGTAGAAAGCAATACGGTACCTGCCTGCCAGATCTGGTCGTAGAGAGAAACCTCTATCTCACCATTCTGCATGTCGGCAGGAACACCAGCAGCCAATACACGGCGGGCTTCCTCACCACTCAACTTCACCTTATACTCACGCAAGCCGCGGATATAGATATCATCGGCATCCTGAAGAATACGCACCTTCTCGGGAGTAATATCACCCAGAATACGTACTGCCAAACCAGGACCTGGGAAAGGATGACGGGTAATCAGATGCTCAGGCATTCCCATAGATCGGCCTACACGACGAACCTCATCCTTGAACAACCACTTCAATGGCTCGCACAACTGAAGGTTCATCTCCTTAGGAAGACCACCCACATTGTGATGGCTCTTGATGACCTTACCAGTAATATTCAAGCTCTCGATACGGTCGGGATAGATAGTTCCCTGTGCCAACCACTTGGCTCCGGTCTGCTTCTTAGCCTCAGCATTGAATACCTCCACAAAGTCGCGGCCTATAATCTTGCGCTTCTGCTCAGGATCGGTCACACCAGCCAGGTCGGCAAAGAACTTCTCGGATGCATCCACACCAATCACGTTCAGACCCAAGCACTTGTAATCCTCCATCACATCACGGAACTCGTTCTTGCGAAGCATACCGTGATCTACGAAGATACAAGTAAGATTCTTGCCAATGGCCTTGTTCAAAAGAACGGCAGCCACACTGGAGTCGACACCACCAGAAAGGCCAAGGATCACCTTGTCATCACCCAGCTGTGCCTTCAGCTCTGCCACTGTAGTCTCTACGAAAGAGTCAGCACTCCAGTCCTGCTTGCTGCCACAGATATCTACCACAAAGTTCTTCAGCAACTGTGTACCCTGCAAAGAGTGGAACACCTCTGGATGGAACTGAACAGCCCATACAGGCTGCTTGGTAGAAGCATATGCTGCAAACTTGACATTCGCTGTAGAAGCGATGCACTTATAGTCCTCAGGGATGGCTGTGATGGTATCACCATGACTCATCCAAACCTGAGAGTTCTCTACAAATCCCTTGAAAAGAGGATTGGTGGCATCAAACTGCTCCAAGTTGGCACGGCCATACTCACGGCTGTCAGCAGCCTCTACCTTTCCACCCTGGGCATAAGAGAGATACTGAGCGCCATAGCAAATGCCGAGCACAGGAATGCGACCAATAAACTGGCTCAGATCTACCTTGAAAGCTTCCTGATCATGAACGGAGTAAGGACTACCGCTCAGGATGACACCAATCACAGATGGGTCGTCCTTAGGAAACTTGTTGTAAGGCATAATCTCGCAGAAGGTATCAAGCTCACGTACACGACGGCCTATCAGCTGTGTGGTCTGTGAACCGAAATCCAAAATAATAATCTTCTGTTGCATAATATATTTAACTTTAAATTTTTAACATTGACATAAAAACGCCTCTGCCTCTTTCAGCGTTTCCTGCTTTCCCACATCCATCAGTCTGAGGTCGTTCTTCACATATCCCTCAATGCGTACTTTGTCGCAATGCTTCAGATAGAAATCCATGATGGGGAATTTGTCCGGTTCTTCCTCCATCAGCGGGAAGATGGATGGCGCTACCATGTGGATGCCCGAGAAGGCATACATCTTACACTTGGCAGGATCGAGATGAGGATAAGGGCTCTTCACCTCGCCGGTCTCGATGTTCGTCCACCCCACCAACCGCATACTGTCATCGAAGAGAAGATAACGTTTTGTCTTGCGTTCGCTCACCAACAGGCGGGCTGCAAGAGACTTTTCCTCCGATGAGGCTTCCTGCGACTCTTCTGTAAGGTCCTTCGTCTCTATCTGATAGAACTTTCCCAAATCCACATTGCTCAATATATCCACATTGTGAATAAGGACGGGCTCATGCGCATCGAAGAGCGGCCATGCCTTTCTGATACCCCCACCTGTCTCGAGCAGCTTGTCCGTCTCGTCGCTGATACGGATATCCATACCGAAGTTGTCGTTATCGCGTAGGTAATCAATAATCTGACTGGAAAAATGATGAACGTTCACTACAATGCGAGTGAAACCAGCATCTTTCAACCGAAAGATGACACGTTTGAGCAAAGGTTCTCCTCCCACTCTTACCAAAGCTTTCGGAATGCGGTCGGTAAGTGGCTTGAGGCGAGTGCCCAGACCTGCAGCGAAAATCATTGCTTGCATCATTATAGCTATCTATTAATGTGCGTGCAAATTTACTAACTTTTTACGAAATAGCCAAATTTGCACGCCATTAATTGATTACAAAAGAAAAACTTATTCTGCAGGAAGCACTTGCTCTATCTGCTGTTCGCGATGACAGATTCTCACCTCAACACCGAACTTCTCATGAATATGCTCGGCAAGATGCTGGGCTGAATAGACACTACGGTGCTGACCGCCTGTACAGCCGAAGCTGAACATCAGAGAGGTGAAGCCTCGCTGAATATATCGGTTGACATGATGGTCGGCAAGGCGATAAACACTATCGAGGAAGGTCAGTATCTCGCCATCATCCTCCAAGAATCGGATGACAGGCTCGTCGAGACCTGTCAGTTTCTTGTATGGCTCGTATCGACCGGGGTTATGGGTGCTGCGACAATCGAAGACATAACCGCCTCCATTGCCTGATGGGTCTTCGGGAATACCTTTCCTATAGGAGAAGCTGAACACCCTTACCACCAAAGGTCCCTTGCCATCATACTTGGAGAAGGTGGCAGGACCATCCTGCGGATGCGAAGTGTAGATATTGGTATCGGCTGTGCGATAACCATCAGCACGGTTGACAGCCGACTTCTCTATGCGGGTAAACTGCGGCAGCTCGGTAAGGCGGCGAAGCATATCCATCATATAAGGATAAGGGAACACCTTATCGCCCATTTTCAGCAGGTCACGAAGATTCTGAATGGCAGGAGGAATACTGTCAAGGAAATGCTTCTTGCGCTCGAAGTATCCACGGAAACCATAGGCACCCAATACCTGCAACGTACGGAAGAGGACGAAAAGACTCAGACGGTTGACAAAATGACGGACAGAAGGAACCTCAGTATAGTTCTTCAGCGACTGGTAATATTCCCATACGAGTTCACGTCGCAACTTGAAAGGATACTTTGCCGATGCCTGCCAGAGGAAAGAAGCCAAATCGTAGTAGAAAGGTCCTTTACGCCCACCCTGGAAATCAATAAAGTACGGATTGCCATTTTCGTCAAGCATTATGTTGCGAGCCTGGAAATCTCGATACAGGAAACAGTCCATCTGTTCGGAAGTCAGGTCTTTGGCAAAAAGGCGGAAATTAGCTTCCAACTTCAACTCATGGAAATCAAGGTCGGTGGGTTTCAGAAAACAGTACTTGAAGTAATTCAAGTCGAAAAGTACGCTGTCGATATCAAACTCGGGCTGAGGATAGCAGTTGTTCCAATCCATTCCACGTGCTCCTCGGAGCTGAATGTTGGGTAACTCGCGAATGGTTCTCTTCAGAAGTTCCTTTTCCTTTTGGTTGTATCTTCCGCCAGCTTCACGTCCACCCTTGATGGCATCAAAGAGCGACACATCGCCCAAGTCGGTCTGCAGATAGCGCGACTCATCATCGCTGACAGCCAGGACCTTAGGCACCGGCAACTTTCGGAGCGTAAAGTGACGTGACATATAGATGAAAGCATGATTCTCATCTCGACTCGTTCCGATGACACCAATGACGCTGCTGCCGTCCTGCTTGACAAATCGGAAATACTGCCTGTTGCTTCCCTGACCAGGCAACTTGACCACACTTGCAGGCTCCTCGCCTGCCCAAGAACTATAAAGGTTGACTAACTGTTCCACTCTTTACTTCATTTAAAAATCTACTATTCTTCGTTTTCCTGATTCATCTTTCGACGTTTCAGCCAGTTATCTATCTGCTGAGCGAAGTTATCGCCCACAAACAAGATGAGCAACACACCAAGTGTAGCAAGGAAAGAATTGAGCGCCGTCATTCCCAACCCTACCTTGGTAATATAAATCAGTCCGCCGATAACAATCAGGAAGACCAATGCTTTTTTTCTGTCAAAATTCATTTTCATGCTGCAAAGATAACACAATAGGATGAAACTACAAAGAGAAAAAGACAAAAAAAATCGGATGTCTCACGACAACCGATTTTCAAAAACAAACTACTTAAAAACTAATCTACTAAAACAAATCAAAAAAATATCTTTAGCGGCTTAAGCCGTCTTTTTCATTTTTCTACGTTGCAAAGTTACAAAAAAAGCAAATACGCGCCAAGCTTTTTTGCTAAAATTTGCAAGATTTTATAGTAAAAAACATATAAAAAGGGACTACTCTGTCGAGTAGCCCCCATTTTGATATCTTTACATTACATTTATTACATCATACCGCCCATTCCTGGAGCAGCTGCTGGTGCAGCAGGAGCAGGTTCTGGTTTGTCCACCAATACACACTCTGTAGTAAGGAAGAGGCCTGCGATAGAGGCAGCGTTCTCAAGAGCTACGCGCTCAACCTTGGCAGGATCAACGATACCAGCCTGACGCATATCCTCGTAAACATCCTTGCGGGCATTATATCCGAAGTCGCCTTCGCCCTCGCGTACCTTATTGACTACTACTGAGCCCTCGCCACCTGCGTTGGCTACTATCTGGCGAAGAGGTTCCTCGATGGCACGTTCTACGATGCGGATACCTGTTGTCTCGTCGGCATTGTCACCCTTCATATCCTTCAATGCCTCAAGAGCACGGATATAAGTTGTACCGCCACCAGCTACGATACCTTCCTCGATAGCTGCACGAGTAGCACAGAGTGCATCGTCAACACGGTCCTTCTTCTCCTTCATCTCAACCTCAGAGTTGGCACCTACATAGAGGACAGCCACACCACCGGCGAGCTTAGCCAAACGCTCCTGAAGTTTCTCCTTGTCGTAAGAAGACTTGGTGTTCTCGATCTCATTCTTGATCTGAGCCACACGGTCCTGAATGTTGGCCTTCTCACCATGACCATTCACGATAGTGGTATTGTCCTTGTTGACAGTTACCTTGTCGGCAGAACCCAACATATCAAGAGTAGCCTGCTCCAACTTCAAGCCCTTCTCCTCAGAGATAACTACACCACCTGTCAATACAGCGATATCCTCCAACATAGCCTTACGACGGTCGCCGAAGCCAGGAGCCTTGACAGCACAGATTTTCAAGCCACCACGCAAACGGTTGACTACCAAAGTAGTCAGAGCCTCAGAGTCTACGTCCTCAGCGATGACTAACAATGGGCGACCACTCTCGGCAGCAGGCTGAAGGATTGGCAAGAACTCCTTGAGGTTGGAAATCTTCTTATCGTAAAGCAGGATGTATGGATTATCCATCACACACTCCATCTTGTCGGCATCGGTCATGAAGTAACCGCTCAAGTAACCACGGTCGAACTGCATACCTTCTACCACACCGATGTTGGTGTCACGGCTCTTGCTCTCCTCAATGGTGATGACACCATCCTTAGAGACCTTGCGCATAGCGTCAGCCAACAGTTTACCGATCTCAGCATCATTATTGGCAGAGACGGTAGCCACCTGCTCTATCTTGTCGTAGTTGTCATCTACCTGCTCTGCATGGGCCTTGATGAAGGCAACGACAGCAGCCACAGCCTTGTCGATACCACGCTTCAAGTCCATAGGATTGGCACCGGCAGTAACGTTCTTCAAGCCCTCAGTAACGATGGCCTGAGTCAGGATGGTAGCTGTTGTTGTACCGTCACCTGCGTCATCACCAGTCTTGCTGGCAACACTCTTAACGAGCTGAGCACCAGTATTCTCAAACTTATCCTCCAATTCCACTTCCTTGGCTACGGTAACACCATCCTTGGTAATCTGAGGAGCACCAAACTTCTTTTCGATTACCACGTTGCGGCCCTTAGGACCGAGAGTTACCTTCACTGCGTTAGCCAACTGATCGACACCCTTCTTCAAGAGGTCGCGAGCATCCATATTGTATTTAATATCTTTAGCCATAATATTTTCTATTTTAATATCAGCAAAAAGTTTTTTTACCTTTTTACTTTTTTACCTTTTTACTTTTTTACCTTTTTACTTTTTTACCTTTAAAACTACTCTTCCACCACAGCGAGAACATCGCTCTGGCGCATCATCATATATTTAGTACCATCAAACTCGATCTCGGTACCGGCATACTTGCCATAAAGAACGGTGTCACCCTCTTTGAGAATCATCTCCTCATCCTTGGTTCCCTTTCCTGTGGCAACAACCTTACCACGCTGTGGTTTTTCCTTTGCTGTATCAGGAATAATGATTCCACCTACTTTTTCCTCGGCTGGTGCAGGAAGTACCAGCACTCTGTCTGCTAATGGTTTAATGTTCATGATTCTATATTTTTTAATTGTTATTTTGTTGTTTGATGGCAAAAACCCTGCAAGAGTCTTTGCCTTGTCGATTTCGACTTATGCCAAAAACGTGCCAAAGAAACAAAAAGCAGACGAAACTGACAAAATTGTCAGTCACATCTGCCAAAAGGGGTTCATCATGATGCCTGGCGCAGACAAGCATCATGTTGTTTATTTCTTTTCGGATATTGCCTCGTAGATGATTTCCGCCATCTTCACAGCTCCCTTTCCATTGGGATGAATGCCATCGTCGAGCATCAGGTCGGCAAAGGTGTACTTCGAATGCAAGTCGATAAACCCGCACTTATTCTTCTTTGCCACCTTCTTGATGACAGGGATTTCACCGTTTACTATCACACTGTCGTTAATGGTCCATGAGGGCTTGAAGGCCGGAATAGGCGAACAGAGATAAATCTTTGGCTTAGAGGGAAGTGCCTTGAGCGAATCGACCATCGCCTGCAAATCCTTTCCAAACTCGGCCTTGTGTACCCAGTTGTGGGTCTTACTGTCATTGGTGCCCAACTTGATGACAACGATATTAGGCTGGAAAGCCAAGGCGTCGCGCCAGCCCATCTCTTTCATATAGGGCACGTCCCCCTTACATAATAAGGTACGCGCGCTGAGGCCATAGTTCTTCACCTCATATCCATCGCCCAACTTATTTTGCAAGATGGCAGGATAACCTTTCTGTGTAGCCATATCGATACCGGAACCATCGGTAATGGAGTTGCCGATACATGCCACGCGTATGGCGTCCTCACAGGGAGCCTTGAAACTGTCAAGCCAACGGGTAAGGTCGCTCAACATCTGGTCGTGATAGGCCCAAGTGCTGCGGAAACCGAAACCATGTCCGCCTGTAGGATAAATGCACATGGCGCACTCGTTTCCTTCCTGACGCATACGGGAATAGTAAGCCACACCATTGGTAACAGGAGGAACAGCCCCATCATCGTTGGCCAAGAGGATGATGGCCCGAGGTGTGAGATGTCGGCGAACCTGTTTCTCGGTTGAGTAGTGGTCTACGAGTTTCTCGTCTTTCACTCCCTCCTCGCCCAAAAGATTGTAGCTGGAGCCCTTATGTCCTTTCCGGGGTTTCATCGAGATGACGGGATAGAACAATATGGAGAAGTTGGGGCGAGCATCGTATTCTGCCAGAGTGCTGACGGAAGAAGCCAGATGACCTCCAGCCGAGAAGCCCATAATACCCACATCCTCACGGTTGATGTTCCAGACAGAGGCGCTGTCGCGCACGGTGCGCATCGCCTTGCAGGCATCTTCCATGGGCACAGTATGTCTGCCATGCGGCATACGGTATTTCAGCACAAAAAAAGCGATGCCCTGTTTGTTGAAATACTCAGCCCAGTCGTATCCCTCATGATTGAGGGCCAGATGAGAATAGCCTCCACCAGGACAGTCGACGACAGCTCTGCCCGAAGGGTTTTGTGGCAAATAGCAGGTCAGATTGCTCTCACCGTCTGCCGTGAGGTTGAGAACGAACTTTTTAGCTGTCGACTGGGCTGACAAGGCAAGCACAGCCATCAGACAGGCCATAGACAATAAAATCTTCTTCATAATTACATTTTTAGGTTGACGTGTTTGTTTTTATTAAAAAGCCAGTTGGGCTTGTCAAATTCCCCAACTGGCAAAATCGTTTTCTGTCTTTTAATCAAAGAAACCAGGCTGATGATACTCGATGCCCAGCTCACGGTCTACTGTGGCAAGAATACCCTGCACCTGTCCCATGGCGAACATACGTCCCAAGAAACTGTAACCGGCATTATAACCACGATTCTCGTCGCCGAGCATACACATACCATGATCTACGCGCATAGGCAGGTTGGGATTCACCTTCTCGAAGATGCGTGCCAACTCTATGAGGTCAGCACGTCCACCCAGATGACTTGCCTCAGTAAAGTCGCCATTCTCGAAGATATGGCAAGAGCGCATGTGCACGAACCATGTACGGTCGGCATACTTACGAGCCAACTCTACCACATTGTTGTGACTGCCAGCCGATAGAGAGCCTGCACAGAAGGTAAGACCATTGTGCTTGTTGTCGACAGCCTTGAGGAACCAGTTGATGTCCTCATCGCAAGTCACGATACGTGGCAAGCCGAGGATTGGGAATGGAGGATCGTCAGGGTGAACACACATATACATGTCGCACTCCTCGCAAGTAGGCATGATGGCATTGAGGAAGTAGCGCATGTTCTCACGCAACTGCTCCTTTGAGATTCCCTTATACAGATCGAGCAACTGACGGAACAACTCTACCGGATGTTCGTCGTCCTCTTTGATATTTCCACTCACGAAGCCCTGAGTCTTCACGATAATGTTCTCCACCAGCTTATGATCGTCCTCAGGAGTCATCTTGTCCTTCAGTTCTTCCACCTCCTTCAGGATGTCACGGCCCATGGCCTGACCCTTTGCCTGCCAGTCGGCTTCAGCGCCCTCGCGCTTCAAGATATGAATATCGAAGTAAGCAAACTGTGGGAACGAGAAGTACAAGTTGGTACTGCCGTTGGGGTTGTCGTGTAACAAGTCGGTACGTGCCCAGTCAAGCACAGGCATGAAGTTGTAGCAGATGGTATGAATACCCTCGAGCGAGAGGTTTCTCAGACTTTCCTTATATCGCTCTATCTGCTCATCTCTGTCGGCACCGGCATACTTAATGCTCTCTACCACAGGCAGAGACTCTACTACACTCCATCTCATTCCGTAACTTTCGATGTACTCCTTCAGGTCGCGGATCTTCTCGCGGGTCCACACCTCACCATTAGGTACATCGTGCAAGGCTGTAACTATGCCTTCCACACCAATTTCTTTCAACATGGCTAAGGTAATCTTGTCGTTCTTACCAAACCATCTCCACGTTCTTTCCATAATGTTTGTTGATTCAGTTAATTATTATTTGTTTTGAATAGTTTTTAACTCAATTTTCGCATGTAAGCTCCACACGCCCTGAAAGGGCAGAAGCTCTTAGCCCAGGGCACCGCCCTGGGTGTTTATGAACGCAAAACTGTCGCCCTGTAAGGGCAAAAGCTTTGTATATTGCCAGGTATTTGAAAGCTTTTGCCCTTACAGGGCGCCTTGCTGATTGACATTATACCCAGGGCGATGCCCTGGGCTAAGAGCTTCTGCCCCTTCAGGGCGTGCTGCTTGCATCCATTGCCCTGGGCTAAGAACTTTTGGGCTTTCAGCCCGTACTTAAACCACATGAGAAACTTCAGGTTTTTAATATTTTCTCATCATTAGTTCCGCGATGTCTGCTTTCATATTGCTGAGATGCAGCAATCTTCTGCAAAGATGTCGCAAATCGAATGCAGAATATCAAGCTTGCTTGAATATTATGCTGAGATGCGGCAATCTTTTGCAAAGATAAGCATTTTATCCGAATACAAGATGCTATTTCGTCTAAATTATTGCTTTTTTGCACAAATAAGTTTGGTAATTGTAGCTTTTTTGCTAAATTTGCACAATAAACAAACAATCAACATAAATTCAGCGCATTATGAAACAGTTTTTCAAGAGCGTGGCAGCCACCGTTGTGGGCATTTTCGCCTTTGGTATTATCATGGGCATCTTTACCTTCATCAGCCTGATAGGCATGCTGATGAGTGGCGACAAACCTTCGTTGCGTGACAATTCTGTCATGGTCATGAAGCTGCAAGGCACCATCAACGAGCAGGGACAGGAGGACGTGATGGGACAAATCACGGGCAACTCTTTCAATCAGTTAGGGCTGAACGAGATTCTCTCTGCCATCAAGAAAGCTAAAAACGAGGACAAGATAAAAGGCATCTACTTAGAACCAGGCGCACTCATCACCGACTATGCCACCTTACAGGAAATACGCAAGGCACTCGAGGATTTCAAGAAGAGCGGCAAGTGGATCATCGCCTATGGCGACGCCATGACGCAAGGATGCTATTACCTCGCCTCTGTGGCCAACAAACTGTACATCAATCCTGAAGGATCGGTCGACTGGCACGGACTGGCTTCTCAGCCCATGTTCCTGAAAGACCTCTACGCCAAGTTTGGCGTCAAGTACACGGTAGTGAAGGTGGGAAAATTCAAGAGTTTCACCGAACAATATACTGAAGACAAGATGAGCGATGCCAACCGCGAGCAAGTTTCGCGCTACATCAACGGATTGTGGCAGCAGATGCTTACCGACGTGTCCAAGAGCCGTGGTATCAACAAAGACTCGCTCAACCATTATGCTGACGGCTTCGTGGCCTTCGAAGACAGCAAACTGCTGAAGACGCACAAGATGGTGGACGATTTCTGCTATTACGACGAGATAAAGAACATCGTGAAGAAGCAGCTTGGAATCAAGGACACCAAACGCATCCGACAGGCAAGCATGAGCGAGGTGAATGCTGCCGTAGAGGACAAATACGACGGAAGCACCATCGCCGTCTACTACTGCCAGGGAGGCATTACCAGCCAGGCTACAACAAGTCTGTGGGGTGGCGAACAGCAGATTGTGAGCAGCAACGTGATTGCCGACCTGAACGACCTTGCCAAAGACGAGGACGTAAAGGCTGTAGTTATCAGAATCAATTCGGGAGGCGGCGACGCCTATGCCTCCGAACAGATATGGAGAGCTGTGAGCCAGCTCAACAAGAAGAAACCCGTGGTGGTTTCGATGGGCGGAATGGCTGCATCGGGAGCATACTATATGAGCATGGGCGCACGCTACATCATGGCTCAGCCTACCACTCTGACTGGAAGCATCGGCATCTTCGGAGCCTTCCCCGACATGAGCGGACTCATCACTCAGAAGCTGGGAGTCAAGTTCGACGAGGTGAAGACCAACCGCAACAGCGGCTATCAGGGAGCTTTGATGGCCCGTCCATTCACTCCCGAAGAGCTGAGCTACCTGCAGGCATACGTCAACCGCGGCTACACGCTTTTCCGCAAACGTGTCGCTGACGGCAGAAAGATGTCTGTCGACGAGGTGGAGAAGATAGCGCAAGGACGAGTTTGGCTCGGTTCGGATGCCAAGAACATCAAGCTGGTCGACGGCTTGGGCGGACTGGACGATGCTGTAGCCAAGGCTGCCCAGTTGGCTAAGGTCAAGGATTATCACACCGATGAATATCCATTGCCAGCCAGCTGGATGGATCAGTTGCTCAACAATGTAGAAACAGGAAGCGGCAACTATCTCGACGAGCAGTTGCGCCTCACCTTGGGCGACATGTACACACCATTCATGTGGTTGCGCCACATCAACGAGCACGAACCCGTACAGGCTTCGCTGCCCTACGTACTCAACATCAGATAACAACCGCCTATATATAATTAAGGTATAGGCATCTATTGTGACCAGGCGCGGTCATCTATTATGACCAAGTGCAGTCATCTATTGTGACAAGATGTACCTATATATAATAAGGTGAAAATAATAAAAATGAGAACAGAAGGAGATCTTATCAAGATAAACGAATGGCTCACCCCGCTGAGCTGGCTATACGGTATGGCAGTCCGCCTTCGCAACTGGCTCTTCGATGTAGGCATCAAGCGAAGCAAGACTTTCAGCCTGCCCGTCATATCCGTAGGCAACATCACGGTAGGCGGGTCGGGTAAGACTCCGCATGTGGAATACCTCATCCGCTTGTTGCACGACAAGATGAAGATTGCCGTACTCTCACGTGGATACAAGCGCAAAAGCAGCGGTTATGTATTGGCAACCGAGGAAACCACGATGCCCGAGATAGGCGACGAGCCTTTCCAGATGCACCAGAAGTTCCCCGACATCTATGTGGCTGTAGACGCCAAGCGAGTAAGAGGAATAGAGCGACTGCAGTCTGACGAAGAGACAAAGGATGTGGATGTGGTATTGCTCGACGATGCCTTCCAGCACAGATATGTGAAACCGGGCATCAACATCCTCTTGGTGGACTACCATCGACTCATCATCTACGACAAGATGCTGCCGGCAGGAAGACTACGCGAGCCATTAAGCGGAAAGAACCGTGCCGACATCGTCATCGTGACCAAGTGTCCTAAAGACCTTCGTCCCATGGAGTTCCGTGTGCTCACCAAAGCCATGAGTCTCTATCCTTTCCAGAAGCTCTACTTCACGTGTATCGACTACGACGATGCCAAGGGCCTCTTCTGCGACAAGACATTCCCACTCCATGAGTTGAAGCAGCAGCACGTCATGCTCCTCACAGGCATCGCATCGCCCAAACAGATGGAGCACGACCTCAAGCCCCATGTAGGCGACATCAGAAGCCTGTCGTTTGGCGACCATCATCAGTTCAAGCCACGCGACATCGAACTCATCAACGACACCTTCGAGTCGATGCCCGAGCCACGCATCATCATCACGACAGAGAAGGATGCCGTGCGACTGAAGGAAGCCGAAGGACTGAGCGAACCCGTAAGACAAAGCATCTATACGCTGCCCATCAAGGTAAGCTTCATGCTCGATCAAGAAGAAAACTTTAACGAAAAAATCATAAGCTATGTACGAAAAAATTCAAGAAACAGCATCCTGGCTAAAAGAAAGGATGAC